>Ga0307508_10000048_pt1 | contig 137587 bp, 124 predicted proteins | sample 9_EM_MG_FD_203089 | JGI IMG/M metagenome (GOLD analysis project Ga0307508, IMG submission 203089) | Populus trichocarpa ectomycorrhiza microbial communities from riparian zone in the Pacific Northwest, United States - 9_EM | ecosystem: Host-associated > Plants > Roots > Unclassified | place...
GCATCGAGATCAGCATCATCGAGCAGCCGCAGCCGCGCTGGCTCGCGTTCGTGAACCGCGAGATGGACCTGATCGAGCAGATCCCCGAAGACTTCACCAACATCGCGATCCCGAACAACCAGCTCGCACCGAACCTGAAGGCGCAAGGCATCTACGAGGTGCGCTACCTGCGCAACGACACGACGATGTCGTACTTCGCGATGGAGAACCCGGTCGTCGGCGGCTACACCCCGGCGCATGTGGCGCTGCGGCGCGCGATCGCGCTGGCGGTCGACGTCGGGCGCGAGATCCGCGTGGTGCGGCGCGGCCAGGCCATCGTCGCGCAGTCGATCATGGCGCCTGGCCTGTGGGGCTACGACCCGCAGTTCAAGAGCGAGATGGGCCAGTTCGACCGCGCCCGGGCGAAGGCCTTGCTCGACCTGTACGGCTATGTCGACCGCGACGGCGACGGCTGGCGCGAGCAGCCCGACGGCGCGCCGCTGGTGCTCGAGTACGCGACCCAATCCGATGACCTGAACCGCCAGCTCGCGACGGAGTGGCAAAAGAACATGGACGCGATCGGCATCCGCATCGTCTTCAAGATCGCGCAGTGGCCCGAGAACCTGAAAGCCTCGCGCGCCGGCAAGCTGATGATGTGGGGCGTGAGCTGGACCGGCGGGCCCGACGGCAACGAGTTCCTGGTGCTCGGCCATGGGCCCGACAAGGGCCAGGCCAACCACGCGCGTTTCGACCTGCCCGAGTACAACCGCCTGTTCGACCTGCAGCGCCGCCTGCCCAACGGGCCGGAACGCATGCAGGTGATGGCCGAGATGAAGAAGCTCACCGTCAGCTACATGCCGTACAAGGCGCACACCCACCGCATCTGGACCGACCTCGCGCAGCCGTGGGTGGTGGGCTACCACCGCAACGTGTTCCTGCGCGAGTGGTGGCGCTATGTCGACATCGATCTGGCCGAGCAGGCCCGGCGGCTGAAGTGAAGCGCCTGCTGGTCGGCCTGCTGGCGGCGCTGGCCATGGTCAGCGCGGGCGCGGACGCGCCGAAGAAGGTGCTGCGCTACGCCTTCGAGGTCGCCGAGACCAGCCTCGACCCGGTCAAGGTCAACGACCTGTATTCGCGCACGTTGACGCCGCACATGTTCGAGGGTCTGTACCACTACGACCATCTGGCGCGGCCGATCAAGATCAAGCCGCTGACGGCCGACGGCATGCCGCAGGTGTCGAGCGACTTCCGGGTCTGGACCATCAAGATCCGGCCCGGCATCTACTTCGCCGACGACCCGGCGTTCAAGGGCAAGAAGCGCGAGCTGGTCGCGCAGGACTACGTCTACGCGTTCAAGCGTTTTGCCGACCCGGCGAACCGCAGCCCGGGGTGGTCCAGCGTTGAGGCCGATCACCTCGTCGGCTTGAACGAGCTGCGTCAGCACGCGCTCGACACCAGCAAGCCTTTCGACTATGACCGCGAGATCGAGGGCGTGCGCGCACTCGATCGCTACACCGTCCGGTTCACGCTGCGCGATCCGCGCCCGCGCTACATCGAGACGCTGGCCTCCGGCGACCTGTTCGGCGCCGTCGCGCGCGATGTCATCGAGTTCTACGGCAACGACGCCGAGTCGCACCCGGTCGGCACCGGCCCGTTCAAGCTCGTGCAGTGGCGACGCAGCTCGTTCCTCGCGTTCGAGCGCAACCCAGACTACCGCGAGCGCTACTACGACGCCGAGCCGGCCGCGGACGATGCGGAAGGGCAGGCGCTGCTCGCGCGCTTCAAGGGCCGGCGCCTGCCGATGGTCGACCGCGTCGAGATCTCGATCATCGAGGAAGAGCAGCCGCGCTGGCTCGCCTTCCTGAACAACGAAGCGGATCTCGAGTTCGAGATGGGCTTCCAGTTCATTCCGCAGGCGATGCCGAACGGGCGCGTCGCGCCGATTTACGCCAAGCGCGGGATGCAGGGCTATCGCAACCTGGAGCCGACCGCCTATTGCGCGTTCTTCAACATGGAGGACCCGATCGTCGGCGGTTACGGCGACGCGAACATCGCGCTGCGCCGCGCGATCGGCCTCGCGTTCGACAGCCGCGCCGAGATCGCCTACGCGTTCAACTACCAGGGGCTGTTGGCGCAGACGCCGCTGCTGCCGCACACGCTCGCGTTCGATCCGAACTACCGCAGCGAATTTAGCGAGTACGACCCGGCGCGCGCGAAGGCGCTGCTCGATCTCTACGGCTACACCGATCGCGACGGCGATGGCTGGCGCGAGATGCCCGACGGAGCGCCGCTGGTGCTGACGATCAACATGCAGTCCGACCAGCGCTCGCGCAAGATCGCCGAGATGATGGACCGCAACCTGCGTGCGGTCGGCATCCGCAGCCAGTCCATCGTCGCGCAATGGCCCGAGAACCTGAAGGCGGCGCGCTCCGGCAGGTTTCAGATGTGGACGGTCGGCAACCAAGCCGATGCGCCCGACTCCATCGGTGCGCTCGCCCGCTACGACAGCCGCCAGATCGGCGGCCAGAACATGGCCCGCTTCAAGCTGCCCGCGTTCGACGCGCTCTACGATAGAGCCCAGGCCATCGCCGACGGCCCGGAACGCGCCGCGCTGTTCGACCAGGCCCAGAAGCTCGCGCTGGCCTACATGCCCTACAAGTTCACGCTCAACCGGGTCTCGACCGACATGACCCAGCCCTGGCTGATCGGCTACCGCCACCCGGTGTTCTGGACCGACTGGTGGCAGTACGTGGACATTGACACCGCCGAGCGCGATCGGCGACTGAAGTGAATTGAGATCGAGATGAAGCTGCTGATGAAGACCTTGCTGTGGGCCGCGACACTTGCGCTGGCAATCGGCGCGCAGGCGCAGCCCGCGTCGGCGCCTGCGCCTGCGAACCCGCCGGCGAAGAAGGTGCTGCGCTATGCGTTCGAGGTGGCCGAGACCGGGCTCGACCCGGCGAAGATCAGCGACCTGTATTCGCGCACGCTGACGCCGCACATCTTCGAAGGCCTCTACACCTACGACCACCTCGCGCGGCCGGCCAAGACCAAGCCATTGACGGCCGCTGCCATGCCGGACGTCTCGACCGACTTTCGAGTCTGGACGATCAAGATCAAGCCCGGTATCTTCTTCGCCGATGACCCGGCGTTCAAGGGCAAGAAGCGAGAGCTCGTCGCGCAGGACTACGTTTACGCTTTCAAGCGCTTCGCCGATCCGGCGACCAAGAGCCCGGCGTGGAACAGCCTGGAGGCCGAATACCTCGTCGGCCTGGCCGAATTGCGTGCCGAGTCGCTGACCAAGAAGCAGCCCTTCGACTATGACCGCGAGATCGACGGCGTGCGCGCACTCGATCGCTACACGATCCAGTTCAAGGTGCGCGACCCGCGGCCACGCCTGCTTGGAACCATCGCCGAGGGCGACTTGTACGGTGCGGTGGCGCGCGAGGTGATCGAGTTCTACGGCGAGCACATCGACGAGCATCCGGTCGGCACGGGGCCCTTCAAGCTGGCGCAGTGGCGGCGCAGTTCGTTCATCGCGCTCGAGCGCAACCCCGACTACCGCGAGCGCTACTACGATGCCGAGCCTGCTGCCGACGATGCCGAGGGCCAGGCCCTGCTGGCGCGCTTCAAGGGCCGGCGCCTGCCGATGATCGATCGCGTCGAGATCTCGATCGTCGAGGAGGACCAGCCGCGCTGGCTCTCGTTCGTCAACGGCGAAGCCGATGTCGCCTACCGTGTCGGCTTCCAATACGTCAATGAAGCGATGCCCAACGGCAAGGTCGCGCCCAACCTCGCCAAGCGTGGGGTTCAGGGCTACAAAGTCGTCGAGGCGGCCAGCAACTTTCTGTTCTTCAACATGGAAGACCCGGTCGTGGGCGGCTACGGTGCCGACCGCGTGGCCTTGCGTCGCGCCATCGGCTTGGGCATGGACACCCGCACCGTGATCGCCTACGCCTACAACGGCTTGGGTGGTCTGGCCCAAACGCCACTGCTGCCGAACACCTCTGCCTACGACCCGAACCTCAAGAGCGAATTCGGCGACTACGACCCGGCACGCGCCAACGCGCTGCTCGATCTGTTCGGCTACAAGGATCGCGATGGCGACGGCTGGCGCGACAGGCCCGACGGGTCGCCGCTGGTGCTGCGGATCAACACCCAATCCGACCAGCGCTCGCGCAAGATCTCCGAGGTGATGGACAAGAACATGAAGCGGCTCGGCATCCGCAGCCAATCGATCATTGCGCAATGGCCTGAAAATTTGAAAGCCGCGCGCGCCGGCAAGCTGCCGATGTGGTCCCTCGGTCTCTCCGCGGCAAGTTTCGACGCGCGGCCCGCGCTGGACCGCTACGACAGCCGCAACATCGGCGGCCAGAACCTGGCGCGCTTCAAGATGCCGGCGTTCAATGCGCTCAACGACAAGCTCCAGCTGCTGCCCGATGGGCCGGAACGCACGGCGCTCTTTCGCGAAGCCGAGAAGCTCGCGCTGGCCTACATGCCCTACAAGTACACGCTCACGCGCCTGTCCATCGACATGGTCTACCCACAAGTCATTGGCTACCGGCATCCGATGTTCTGGAACGATTGGTGGCAGTACGTGGACATCGACGATTCGCTGCGTCGGGCGCGCTGAGGGCTGGCACGCATGATCGATCGACGCGCCTGGACGGCCGGCACGCTGGGCGCGCTGGCACTGCGCCATGCACGCGCCGAAAGCGAAGCCGGCGGCAACATCTTGCGCGTGCCGTTCGTGCTCGCCGAGACGGGCTTCGATGCGGCGCAGATCGGCGATCTGTATTCGGCCACCGTGATCGCGCACTTCTTCGAGGCGCTCTATTGCTACGATCACCTGGCGATGCCGGTGAAGGTGCGCCCCCTCACGGCCGCGGCAATGCCGGAGGTGTCGAGCGACTTTCGCGTCTGGACGGTGCGCCTGCAGCCCGGCATCTACTTCGCCGACGACCCCGCGTTCAAGGGCGCGCGCCGCGAGCTCGTCGCACAGGACTACGTCTACGCCATCAAGCGTTTCTTCGACCCCGCAAACAAGAGCCCAGGGTATTCGTCCATCGCCGAGGAGGGACTGATCGGGTTGGACGAGCTGCGCGCGAGCGCCCTGAAGAACAAGACGCGTTTCGACTACGACACGCCCACCGAGGGCCTGCGCGCGCTCGACCGCCACACGCTGCAGTTCAGGCTGCGCGAGCCGCGTCCGCGCTTCCTCGAGGGCAACCTGTGCAGCTCGAGCTACGGCGCCGTGGCGCGCGAGGTCGTCGAGTTCTACGGCGACAGCATCATGGCGCACCCGGTAGGTACCGGCCCGTACCGCCTGAAGAGCTGGCGGCGCAGCTCGCGCATCGTGCTCGAACGCAACCCGGGCTTTCGCGATCTGCGCTACGACGCCGAGCCCGCGGCCGACGATGCGCAAGGCCAGGCCTGGGTCAAACGCTTCAAGGGACGGCGCCTGCCGTTCAACGACGGCGTCGAGATCTCGATCCTCGAAGAGGAGCAGGCGCGGTGGCTGTCGTTCCTGAATGCGCAGATCGATTTTGTGCGCGTGCCGGGCTCGTTCGCCAACCACGCGATGCCCAACAATGCGCTCGCGCCCAACCTGGCCAAGCGCGGCATCTTCATGCACCGGTTCGCGAGTGCCGACGTCGCCATCTCGTTCTTCAACATGCAGGACGCTGTCGTCGGCGGCTACTCGCCCGAGAAGGTGGCGCTGCGCCGGGCCATCGCGCTGGCCTACGACATCGATCGCGAAATCCGCATCGTGCGGCGCGGGCAGGCGGTACGTGCGCAGGCCGTGATGCAGCCCGGCACGTTCGGCTACGACCCGGCCTACCGCAGTGACAACAGCGCCCATGATCCGGCCCGCGCCAAGGCCTTGCTCGACATCTACGGCTACCTTGACCGCGATGGCGACGGCTGGCGCGAGCTGCCGGACGGACGGCCGCTGGTCCTGCACATGGCGACCGAGTCCGCGCAGATCGACCGCCAGAACAACGAGACCTGGCAGAAGAGCCTCGCGGCCGTCGGCCTGCGCATCCGATTCGACACGGCGCAGTGGCCCGAGAACATGAAGGCGGCACGCGCGGGCAAGATCGCGATGTGGTTCCTGGGCGCGACGGCGACGACCCCCGATGCGCAGCAGGTGCTGCAGTACATGTACGGGCCGGGTATCGGCAGCACGAACCTGGCGCGTTTCAAGTTGCCGGCGTTCGATGCGATCTACGACCGCATGTCGGCCCTGCCCGACGGGGCTGAGCGCCAGGCCTTGTTCCTCGAAGCCAGCAAGCTCGTCCTCGCCTACATGCCGTACCGGGCACATGTGCATCGCATCTACACGCATCTGAACCACCCATGGCTGACGGGCTATCGAGAGGGCCTGTTCCGCTACGAATACTGGCAATATGTCGAGGTCGACAGCGCGATGCGCGACCGCATGACTCGGTAGTCCCCGCGTTGACGGCGCAAGCACGCGCCGCACAATGCGCGCATGCCCCCACGCGACCACCTGATCACCCGCTACACGCGCTGGCTCGCCGCCGAGCGCGGCCTGCACTTCGACGCGACCACGACCGACGGCTACGACGCCCTGTGGCGCTGGTCCGTCACCGACCTGCACGCGTTCTGGGGCTCGATCTGGGACCACTTCGGCATCACGTCGCCGACCCCGTTCACGGCCGTGCTCGAGGCCGAGGCAATGCCCGGCGCGCGCTGGTTCCCCGGTGCGCAGGTCAACTACGCGCAGCACCTGTTCTCGCATGCCGATGCGGCGCATGCGGCCGGCCACCCGGCGATCGTGTTCCAGAACGAGGCGATGGGTGCGCGTGGCGAACTGCAAGAGATCGCGTGGCCCGAGCTGCGCCGCCAGGTCGCTTCGCTCGCGGCCGAGTTGCAGCGCCTGGGCGTGCAACGCGGCGACCGCGTCGGCGCATTCCTGCCCAACATCCCGCAGACGGTGGTTGCGTTCCTCGCCGTCGCGAGCCTGGGCGCGATCTGGTCGGTGTGCTCGCCCGACATGGGCCTGGTCGCGGTGCTCGACCGCTTCCGCCAGATCGAGCCGAAGCTGCTGATCGCGTGCGACGGCTACGCCTACGGCGGCGTCGTGCACGACCGCATGGCTGTGCTGCGCGGCTTGCTCGACGCGCTGCCCGGCGTCGCGGACGTGGTGCTGCTGCGCTACCAGCGCCCGGAGGCCGACGCCGCCAGCCTCGCGGCCGCGCAGCGCCGCGTGCACGACTTCGCCGCGCTCGTTGCGCGCGCCGACGCGCCGTTCGCGCCTGCCTGGGTGCCGTTCGATCACCCGCTGTGGATCGTCTATTCGAGCGGCACCACCGGCCTGCCCAAACCCATCGTGCACGGCCATGGCGGCGTGATGATCGAGGCGCTGAAGTTCGGCGCGCTGCACAACGATGTCGGCCCCAGCGCACTGACCGGCGACCGCTACCACTGGTACAGCGCGACCGGCTGGATCATGTGGAATTCGCAGGTCGGCGCCTTGCTCGGCGGCGCGACCATCTGCATCTTCGACGGCAACCCGGGCGGCCCCATCCAGGTGCCCGACCTGACGACCCTGTGGCGCTTTGCGGCCGACGCCGGCGCGACCTTCTTCGGCGCCGGTGCGGCATTCTTCGCCAATTGCCTGAAGGCCGGCGTCGAGCCCGCGAAGGCCGCGGATCTGTCCAGGCTGCGCGCGATCGGCTCGACCGGTTCGCCGCTCTCGGTCGAGTCGTATCGATGGGTCTACGACCAGATGCCGAAGGTCGACGGCCAAGACATCTGGCTCACGCCGATCTCGGGCGGCACCGATTTCGCCGGCGCCTTCGTCGGCGGGCTGCCGACGCTGCCGGTCGTGATCGGCGAGATGCAATGCCGCTGCCTCGGTGCCGACGTGCACGCGTGGGACGACCAGGGCCGCGAGCTGATCGACGAGGTCGGCGAACTCGTCTGCGCGAAGCCGATGCCGTCGATGCCGCTGTACTTCTGGGGCGACACCAGCGGAGCGCGCTACCGCGACAGCTACTTCGACATGTACCCCGGTGTCTGGCGCCACGGCGACTGGATTCGCATCACACCGCGCGGCGGCGCGATCATCTACGGCCGCAGCGACGCGACCATCAATCGCCACGGCATCCGCATGGGCACGGCCGAGCTGTACCGCGCGGTCGAGGTACTGCCCGAGGTTCTCGACAGTCTCGTCGTCGATCTCGAGTACCTCGGCCGCGAGAGCTACATGCCGCTGTTCGTCGTGCTGCGCGAGGGCCTGACGCTCGACGCGGCGTTGACGAAGCAGCTCAAAGAGTCGATCAAGACCGCGCTGTCGGCACGCCATGTGCCGAACGAGATCTTCCAGGTCGAGGCGGTGCCGCGCACGCTGTCGGGCAAGAAGATGGAGCTGCCGGTCAAGAAGCTGCTGATGGGAACAAAGGCCGATCAGGTGTTCAAGCAGGGCGCGATGGCGAACCCGGCGTGCGTCGAGTGGTTCGTGGCATTCGCGGCCCGGCGCAACGCCAGCGCGTAGGCCGCCGAGACTCGAGCCTTACAGCGGCAGCTCGGTGAAGTAGCGCCCGCCGTGAAAGATCAGCGGCGCCACGCCGGCACGCCGGCTGCAGCGCTCGACCTCGCCGACGAAGATGACGTGGTCGCCCTCTTCGTACTGGCTGCGGTTGAAGCACTCGAACACCGCCGCGGCGCCTTCGAGGATGGGCGCACCGCCCGCGCCCTCGCTGAACGCGACGTCGGCAAAGCGGTCGGCGGCCTTGCTCGCGAAGCGCTCGGCCAGCAGATGCTGTGAGGCCGCGAGGATGTTGATCGCGTAATGCGAGCCGCGCTCGAACACCGGCATCGAGCCCGCCGAGCGCGACAGGCTCCACAGCACCAGCGGCGGCTCCAGCGACACCGAGTTGAACGAGTTCGCGGTCAGGCCGACCAGCGTGCCGTTCGGGCGGCGTGCAGTAACGACCGTCACGCCGGTTGCAAACATGCCCAGCGCCGCGCGGAAATCTGGCGTCGAGAAGCTGGGCGCCGAGGCGCGTTGCGGGGTTCGCATGGGCCGATTGTCCTGGATTGGCATGGGCTTGCGGCATTCGTCCCCCGAAATGCGTGGGCCGATACACCGGCCAGCCGCCATGCGGGCGTGCATTTCGTCATGGCGGAGCCGTTCTTGTGGCCGCCGCGTGAACTTGTGCGCCATCTTCGGCCTCGGCGGCGCGCAACGATCGCGCTAGTCTGCACGCCTCGAAGACCCGCCGCAGCGGGCGCCCCTGAGACAACCGCAAACCTGCGGAAGGAAACGCATCATGAAGAAATGCCTCGCCATCGCGACACTCGCGATGATCGCCGTGACCATGGCGCAGACAAGCCGGGCGCAGGACATCGTGGTCGGCCAGTCGGTGCCGCTGAGCGGCTCCAATGCCGACATCGGCCGCGACATGCGCGACGGCGCGCTGGCCGTGTTCGCCAAGGTCAATGCCAGCAACGTGCTGGGTCGGCACGTCCAGCTCGTGACGCTGGACAACGCCAACAACCGCCAGCGCGCGGCCGAGAACACCGAGCAGCTGCTGGGTCAGCATGGCGCGATGGTGCTGTTCGGCTACAACTCCGCGACCAACAGCGTGGACGCGCTGCCGCTGGCGGCGAAGAACAACCTGCTGTTCTTCGCGCCCTTCAGCGGCTCGGGCAGCCTGCGCGGCCACCCCAATGTGTACACGATCCGTGCCTCGTACAAGGAAGAAGCCGCCAAGATCGTCGAGGCCAAGCGCGGCGTCGGCTCGGTCAAGGCGGTCGTGCTGTACTACGACGACGATGTCGGCCGCGGCAACTACGAGGCATCGGCCAGCGCCTACGTCGACGCGGGCCTGGCCAAGCCGCGCGGCGTGGCCGTTAAGCGCGGTGCGACGCTCGATGCCGCCTCGGTGGACGCGCTGCTGAAGGACTCGCCGCACTACGTGCTGGCCACCACGCAGTACAGCGTGGTGAGCGATTTCCTGAAGGCCGAGGGCGAGAAGGGCAGCACGGTGCCGGTGGCCGCGCTGTCGTTCGTGAACCCGGACGAGCTGGCCGAGTCGGTGGGCGGGCTGGCGCGCGGCACGATCGTGTCGCAGGTGATCCCCTCGCCGCGCGCCTCGAACCAGGTGTCGCTGCCGCTCGTGAAGGAATGCGCCGAGGCGCTGAACGCGCTCAATGGCGCCAAGCTCAACTACACCTCGCTGGAGTCGTGCATTGCCGCGAAGACCTTGGTGCTGGCCTTGAAGAAGGCCGGCCCGAAGCCCACCCGCGAAGGCGTGCTGCAAGCCATGGCCACGCTGGGCCGGGTCGACCTGAACGGCTTCGTGCTCAACTTCTCGCCGACCAGCCACCAGGGCAGCAGCTGGGTCGAGCTGACCATCTTGTCGCGCGGCAACCGCTTCGTTCAGTAGCGGCGCATCAGGCCCACGCGCGACGGCGCGCTGTGCGCGCCGCTCACTCAGGCCACGGCCTCGTCGACGATGCCGGCGTGCGACAGGTGCAGCCGTGCGAACTGCCCATAGCTGTCCTTCAGCTCGAGCTTGATCTTGCCCTGGGTCGTCGAGCGCCCGCTGCCGATCTCTGCGAGGCGGTATTCGAAGCCGTTGGGCAGGTCGATGCGTACCCGATGCTCGTCGCCCGTCACCGGGTTGCGGATCGGCTCGCCGTGCGACTCGATCAGCCCCGGCACGATCAGACGGCCGCGCCGCGCATCGACATCGACCTCGAAATCGATGGGCGCGAACAGCGTCTCTTCCTTGTTCGGGGACATGGCGCTGAACACCCACCACATCGTCGCCATCTCTTGCGTGTCCTGGCCCAGCATGATGCGGGTCAGCGCGTCGCGCTGCGCGGCATCGGCACGCTCGTCGACGATCAGCTGCATCGTGCCGTTGCCCAGGTGCACCGGCCCGGGCCACTGGTAGATGCCGGCCGCGCGCAGCCCGTCCAGAGGGACGTCGCCGAAACGACCGCTGTCGATCTGGAACCCCGCCACCGCGCAGCAAAAGCCATGCGTGGGCAGCGCGTTGAACTGGCACGGGCAGCCGTAAGAGCAGTTGCAGTTGGCGAACTCGCGACCTTTGAGCGTCCAGGGGGTGATCGTCATGTTCATCTCCATTTGCGGAAAGAGAAGCCGCCAGAGCGTGTGTTGACGCCGAACGCCGACGCGGCCATGGGGGTGCGAAGGGTGTAGGCCTCGGGCCTGCGGAAGTCAATCCCCCATTGCGCTTCGCGAGGGGCGCTTGACGCGGGGCGGTGCCGGCAGTGTGATGCGGAGCTCGGCCACCCGGCCACTGGTGGGAGCGCAGACCGTGTTCCTCTTCGACGCCTCGGACTTGCGACGCTGGCGCGGCGACATCGCGTTGCTGGCGCTCGCCGTGCTGCTGGCCTGGGCCTATCTCGGCTGGATGGCCTGGGGCATGCAGCACATGGATGTCGCGATGGTGTTGATGCCGGCCATGGTCGACTGGCGCGCGCTCGATCTGCTGCTCGTCTGGGCCATGTGGGCGCTGATGATGGCCGGCATGATGCTGCCCGCGGCCGCACCGATGCTGCTCGCGTTCGGCGCGATGGCCCGCCGCGTCGACCCGCCCCGGCCGGCGGCGCACACGCTGGCGTTCGGCCTCGGTTATCTGGCCGTCTGGGCGGCGTTCAGTGTCGCCGCGACGCTGTTGCAATGGGGCTTGCTCGAGTGGCGGCTGGTCTCGCCGATGATGGAATCCAGCAGCCCCTGGCTGGCGGGCGGGCTGCTGATCCTCGCGGGGGCCTACCAGTTCACGCGCTGGAAGGCGGCCTGCCTGGAGCTGTGCCGCTCGCCGCTCGCCTTCTTGGTCAGGGAGTGGCGCGCGGGCGGGCGCGGCGCGCTCGTGATGGGCTTGCGCCATGGCGTGTTCTGCCTGGGCTGCTGCTGGGCCTTGATGGCGCTGCTGTTCGTTCTCGGCGTGATGAGCCTGCTGTGGATCGTCACGCTGACGCTGCTGGTGCTGGCCGAAAAGGCCCTGCCGCAGGTGCGCTGGCTGGTGCGCACCAGCGGTGTCGGGTTTGCGGTGTGGGGCCTGTGCTTGCTCGGGCAAGCGGCCTGGCGCCTGGCTTGATCGCCGTGCTTGCGTCGCGTTGCGCTACCAGCTCAGCGGGTTGACGCGGTAGAAGCCGCTCAATTCGCGGTACAGCGACGCGTGCTCGGCCGCGAGGCGCTGCGGTTGCTCGAAGAACACTTCAGATGCCACCGCAAAAAACTCGCCCGGGTCGCTGGCGCTGTAGTCGCTGAGCAGCGACGGCCGGCCTTCGCGCACGCACTGTTGCAAGGCCGCGAACTCGTCGCCCAGCACCCGCGCCCAGCGCGCGCGTCTGGCCTGCCCGGGCAGCCACGGCGCACCGTTGGCGCGGCCGTTGGCTTGGTCGAGCTGGTGCGCGAACTCATGGATGACGACATTGCGCCCGTCGTCCGTTACCGCGGCGCCGTCGATCGCGTCCTGCCAAGACACGATCACCTGGCCGAGCGACCACGATTCACCGGCCAGCACCTGGCGGCTGTCCTGCTGCACACCGGCGCCGTCGGTGTGCAGCTTGTCGACGACGAACGCGCCCGGGTAGACGAGGATCTGGCGCAGCTGGGCGAAATAGTCGCTGCGACGATTCAGGATCAGCAGGCAGGCCTGCGCGGCAATCGTCACGCGCATCTCATCGGTGACGACGAGGCCGCCGCAGCCGATGAACGGCTTCTCCGCGAGGAACACCTGAATGTGCTTCTTCAGCTGCAACTGCAGGTCGGCCGGCATCGCCCGAAAGTACGGCACGCGCCGCCGCAGGTGCTCGCGCCACTCCGCCGGAAACGGCACCTGCGTGATCCGCCGCCGGCGCTGCGCGGCGAACAGCGGCTCGCGCAACAGCCAGGCCATCAGCAGCAGCGTCGCGACCGAAAGGATCAGCAGGGGCAAGGGGTTGGACGGAGACGCCGGCGTTGTGTCAGCTCTTCAGCTGCGGCCTCGGCGAGCGCATTTCAACCCTTGAAGCTCCAATTGACCGTCTGCGCCGCCGCCGTCGCGCGCACCGAGCGGCGTTCCGTCTTGCCGCGCCAAGTCGCTTCGAGCGTGTATTGCCCCGGCGGGAGTTTCATCAGCACGATCGGGCCGGCGTCCTGCACCGACAGCAACTCGCCTCGAGCCGTGCTGAGGGTCAGCTTGTTGGCGACGATGTATTCGCCGGCGCCGTTGCTCAGCACGAGTTTGAACGGGAGTTCGGCCTGGCGCGCGCTCACCGCGGCCCGGCCTTCATCCCCGACACCGCCGCTGATGTACTCGATGCCGCCGGCGCTGCGCTGCACCGCGAGGCTGGTCGTCGATGCTGGGTTCGAGCCTGTTTGCGCTGTCGCAAAGACTGTTGCCGCAGCACACAGGGCGAAGACCCACGCGGACACACAAGCTCGTTTCATGGCGACTCCGTGACAGTTGGCCAAGTGCAACCAGGGTATCGACGAAGCGCAGCGAACAGCGTCGGACGAGGCCGCTTCGCGATGTCAGACGACCCACGCGAGCCCTGTGCTCGGCCGGATCGGTTGAGTAAGATCATCGGCGGGTCATCGCAGGGCATGGTCTTGCTACGGGGATCGCGCATGGAATCTCGCGACGTTGAAGGCACGCTCGAGAGCTGGCTGGTGCGGGTGTCCGGCCGCGTGCAGGGCATCGGCTACCGCGACGCGTGCGTGCGCCGCGCCCGGGCCGCCGGGATCACCGGCTGGGTCCGCAACCGCATGGACGAGTCGGTCGAGGCGATGCTGCAAGGCGCACCAGAGCAGCTTGCCGACATGTGCGATTGGCTGCGCGACGGAATGCCCGCCGCGCTGGTCGACGACCTGAAGGTCGTGCGGGTGCAGCCGCCGTTCGCTCGCTTCGACCGCTTCGATCGCTTGCCCACGCTGTAGCGGAAGCTCCCGCTCCCAGCGTTGCGAAGGCACTTAAACTCGCCGCTGTTTGTGATCGTGGCGTTGCCCTGTGGCCCGGAGAAGTTCTTGACCAACTTGCGAGAAGTCTCATGGTTGCGCCGACATGGGTGATCAACCACTGCTGATCGCACTGGTCGCGGTCCAATTCATCGTGCATTCGCTGGGCTGGACCATGGTGGCCCGCCTGACGCAGCGCTGGCGCGACACAGAAGGCCACTTCGCCGTGTTCTGGCTGTTGCTGGCAGTCGGCCTGATGCTCTATGTACCGGCGTGGCCGTCGGGAAGTGCCCCGCGCAACCTGGGCGACGTGCTGATCGTCGCCGCGAGCGCGGTCCAGCACCGCGGCATGGCGCTGTACTGGGGCCGACGCCCGAGCGATCGCGGCTACCTGGTATTGCTCGCGCTGACCACCCTGACGGTCATGCTCAGCTTGACGCTGCACAATGGCCACGGCCTGCGCGTCGCCGCGGTGTGCGTCGGCGCGGGCCTGATGCTGTTGGCCACGGTGCGCCTGATCTGGCAGAGCGGGCGGCCGGAGACGCCGACCTTCGCGGCAGTCGTGGCGGGCGGCTACAGCGTGCTGGCGCTGGCGCTGCTTGCTCGCGCCGTGCAGGCGTTGAGCGTCGACGCGACGACGAAGATCTCGATCGATGCACCCGGGCACCTGAATGTGCCGCTCGCCATCCTGTTCCTGTTCATGGGCGGCTTGATCAACCTCGCGCAGATCCGGCTCGTGCTGGGGCGTGTCCTGCAACGCCTGACGACGCAGGCGCGGACCGATGCGCTCACCGGCGCCGCGAATCGCCGCGGCCTCGTGCAGCACCTGGCGCAAGTGCACGCGCGCGCGCAGCAAGGCGGGCACGGCTACGTCGTGCTGATGCTGGACATCGACCATTTCAAGGCCATCAACGACCAGCACGGCCATGCCGAGGGCGACAGCGTATTGAAGCGCGTGGCGCAGAACCTGCGCGACGGGTTGCGCGTCGGCGATGTCGTCGCGCGCTGGGGCGGCGAGGAGTTCTGCGTGCTGCTGCCCGGCATCGATCTGGCGGAGGCCTATGCATTGGCCCAACGCGTGGCGATGCAGATCGCCGCCACCGGCCAGCCGCAGGTGACGGTCAGCATCGGCGTGGCCGAAGCGCTGGTGCAGTCGGAAGAGCCGGACTCGGTCATCCGCCGCGCCGATGCGGCGCTGTATCGGGCCAAGCAAGCGGGCCGCAACCGGGTGATCAGCGCCACGAGCCTGGTGGCCGCCTGAGCCGGCATCGAAACGGGCAATCCCCCGAGTCGAGGATTGCCCGCAGGGCCGGCGCACCCGAACATGCCGGCATGGAAGACCCCACAAGAATCTCAGATCGCCCGCGCGTCCTGTCCGACTACTGGACCCTGATCTGCGCCGTCCTGCTCGTCGTGATTGTCGCGTACGCCGTCTTCACCGCCGGCTAGCCTGCGCCTCGCGGGCATCGTGCTCCGACGGAGCGCGCGAGGTCGAGAGTCGCATTACGTTAGTCTCCGCCCCAAGATTCATTTGCGCCGCGTGCGCAAAATCGGCGGCCGGCTTTCGGCACTCTCCCACTCGCGCCATCACCCCGTTTTGGACTCCCTTCCTCGCCAGCCCACCACCGCCGCGCCGCGCTTCGATGCCGCCGCGTTGTACCGGCTCGTCGTTATCACGCTGCTCGGCTTCGCATCGGGGCTGCCGCTCGCGCTGACCGGGCAGGCCATGCAGGCCTGGCTCAGCGTCTCGGGCGTCGACATCGCGACGATCGGCTTTCTGAGCCTGGTCGGGCTGCCCTACACCTTCAAGTTCTTGTGGGCGCCGCTGATGGACCGCTTCGAGCTGCCCTGGCTCGGCCGGCGCCGCGGCTGGCTGGTGCTGACGCAGCTCGCGCTGGCCGCCGCGCTGTGGTGGATGTCCGCCACCTCGCCGACCGGCGCGACGCGCGCCTTCGCGCTGATCGCGGTGCTGGTCGCGTTCATCTCGGCCTCACAAGACATCGTCATCGACGCCTACCGCACCAACCTGCTGCCGGCGAGCGAGCGCGGCCTCGGCTCGTCGTCGCTGGTGCTGGGCTACCGGCTCGCGATGATCCTGTCGGGCGGCGTCGCCTTCATCTGGGTCGACCCGGCCCAGGGCGGCGGCTGGACCTGGCCCGAGGTGTACCGCTTCATGGCCTGGCTGATGGTCGGCGCGGCGCTGCTGTCGGCGACGGCGCTACCGCGGCTCAAGGTGGTTGCACTGCCGACCAGCGTCGCGCGGCGCGACGTGCTCGGCTTTCTCGCGGTGCTGCTCGCGGTCGCGATCGGCGTCGCGCTCAGCAACCGCTACGGGCGCAGCCTCGCCGATGCGCTGCTCGCGTCGACGCTGGCGCGCAGCAGCCTCTCGGCCTCGCTGCAGGGCAAGTGGCTGGACTTGTTTGCGCTGCTGCTCGGCATCGCGTTCACGCTGCCGCTCGCTGCCTGGGCCGCGCGCGCTGCCCGCTTCGAGACGCTGCTCGGCGGCCTGAGCAGCTACTTCGCGCAGCCCGGCGCCGTGACCTTTCTCGCCTTCGTCGTGCTCTACAAGCTCGGCGATGCGTTCTCGCTGTCGCTGGTCACGCCGTTCCTGCTGCAGGCGATGCACTTCAGCATCGCCGAGGTCGGCGTGGTCAACAAGATCCTCGGCCTGTGGCTGACGATAGGCGGGGCGCTGCTCGGCGGCGCGCTGATGCTGCGCATCGGGCTGTACCGGGCGCTGATGTACTTCGGCATCTTCCAGATGCTGGGCATCCTGTGCTTCTGGTGGCTCGCGGTGAGCGGCCGGGGTGCGCTGCCGGGGCTGACGATCCCGGCCTTCGACTGGGGCTTCGTCAAGCTCGCGAACGCGACCGAGATCGATGGCGGGCTGCTGTTCGCCGTCGCTGGCGAGAACCTGTCCGGCGGCATGGGCACCGCGGCGTTCCTGGCGTTCCTGATGAGCCTGTGCAACCAGCGCTTCACGGCCACGCAATACGCGCTGCTGAGCGCGTTCGCATCGGTCGGCCGGGTCTGGGTCGGGCCGCTCGCGGGGGTGCTGGCCGAGTCGATCGGCTGGCCGACCTTCTTCATCATCTCGACCATCACGGCGCTGCCGGCGCTCGTGATCCTGTGGTGGATGCGCGGCCCGGTGCGGGCACTGGAGTTCGACGCGAATGCGCCGCCGAAGGATGATTGACGGCATGTCGCCGACGCCGGTTCCGCACCTGTCGTTCTGCTGCCGCTGCGCGCTGCATGCGCCGTCGCGCCGGCTGTTCACCGGCGGTCTGCTCGCGGCCGGTGCGGGCCTGGTGCTGCCGGCGTGGGCGCGCGAGGGCGTCGAGGTCGGCCCGCGCTCGAGCTTCACCCAGTTCGTATCGGCCGAGGAGATCGAACAGGCCGCGGCGCAGCAGTACCGGCAGATCCAGCAGCAGGCCGCGCAAAAGAACCAGCTCGCGCCGCCGACCCACCCGCAGCTCGTGCGGCTGCGCGCGATTGCGCAGCGCCTGATCCCGTACACCTACGAGTGGAACGAGCGCGCCCGCGACTGGCGCTGGGAGGTCAACCTGATCGGCAGCCAGCAGGTCAATGCCTTCTGCATGCCGGGCGGCAAGATCGCGTTCTACGACGGCATCCTCGAGCAGCTCAAGCTCAGCGACGACGAGGTCGCGATGGTGATGGGCCACGAGATGACGCACGCGTTGCGCGAGCACGCGCGCGAACGCATCGGCAAGACCATGGCCACGCGCGGTGTGATCGATCTCGGCGCGGCGCTGTTCGGCCTCGGCAATGGCGCGCGCTACCTGGCCGGCGTGGGCGGCCAGCTGCTCACGCTCCGGTTCGGCCGCGAGGACGAGTCCGAAGCCGACCTGGTCGGCCTCGAACTCGCGGCCCGCGCCGGCTACGACCCGCATGCCGGCGTGACGCTGTGGAACAAGATGGCCGCGGCGAACAAGAGCGCGCCGCCGCAGTGGCTCTCGACGCACCCGTCCGGGCCGACGCGCATTCGCGACATCGAGCGCGCACTGCCGCAAGTGACGCCGCTGTATGCGCGTGCGGCGCGGCCGGCGGTGCGGTACGAGCCGCCGCGGACGAAGTGATGTGCACTCGGGTGGCTTGGCGCGGACCGAGGCTGAGGTGAGACGATCGTCACGGGTCGCGCGTGTCGCGACGCGCGATTCGCGTGATCGGGGCTGACGACGCGTCGGCGGCCTGGCGTTGCTCGGCGTCCGGACCCCACGCTCTGCCGGTGTGGGCGAGCACCGCCGAGGCGGGCATGCCACCCGCGCCTTGCGCGTGTGGGCCAGCAGCGAGCTGCAGGACGCTCAGGTCGGAGAAGGGGCCGAAGACCAACGCACCGGCACTGAGCACGGCGATGGCAACGGTGCCACCCAGCACGAGGCGTGCGAACGGGGGGCTGAGTTGGAAGCGCGGTTGAGGCGCTGAATCACGACGACGATGGGGATGGTGACGATGATGCATGAGGTGCTCCTGGGGGATCGGGTGGCGCTGCTGGCGAATCGGCGCGGCACATGAACGGAATGAGCGAGAAGGTCGGGTTGCTGAGACAGCGGCTGGCCAGACGATGGGTCTGTACGGTGCGGGTCATGGTGGTTTCTCCGTCGGGGAAAGAGGTTGAGGGGAGCGATGCCGACGCAGTAGGGGCAGGGCTTCGCGCGAGGCGGAGAGATTGGCGCGGAGGCAGGGTCGCTGCATCCCATCGAGTGGGGAAGAACTTCGGATTCGGCGGATGCCTTGACAACGGCGAGCGTCTGGTGGTCCCACGGAACGGGAAGCGACGGCGTCAGCGCACACCTCACTCCGCGCGGGCGTGATCGAGTCGGCGCGCCCCTGTCGCCAGAAAAACGATCAATGCAGCTGTGCGACGACGGGGCGTGAATACCCTTTCTACGAGAGCGTGCGGGCGTTTGGATATTCGAGAGTAGGTGGCAGCGTGCCGGTGGGGTCTGGTAGCGGCGGCTGTTGATATTGCCGACTCGTCGGTGGTGTGTTCCGTGTTGCCAACAACCGGGCTACACGAGGTGCCGCGACGCTGGTCCCCGACATGCGAGTCGTCGTTCCGCTGTAGAAACCGGAAACCAGCACGCCTGGCATGGCGGGGCTTGTATCGCTGGCGGCGAACCAATTTGGCTTAGTCGCTGCAACGCGTAAGTCGACGCCACAATAGTTCGCAATCGTGCCATCGTTGTGGCGCACTGCACCTACCACGATGGCCCGTTTGCCGCCGGCCGCGCTGCTGAATGTCCGATCGTCGTTCACATGCTGCGGACAGTCGGGGTCCTCGACAAAACATGCCTGCTGATTCCGGCGATGGTGCACGACCATGTCGTTGCGCTCTACCCATCCGTGAATGTCGATTTTGCAATTCGCCGTCACGCTAAGTTCCCACACCCCGGAGGGCGCACGATCGGTCCGAGCTGTCGTCTGCGTCGGCCGGACCAGCAGCAGAAACATGGTGCCTTTGGTTCCTTGCGATACCCGGTGAGAGAACGCAATGCCCGCGCACGGAGCTCTGCCCGGTTCTAGCTTTAAGAGATGCGCTTCGCCGGCGTGCGCTGTGATCTGGGCGCCGGTCGGAGACGTAACGGTAATGGCTACGCCCGCGAGCAACCCGTCCTTCATTTTCGGAATCCACAACTCGAGATAGCTTTCTCGAGGGTTGTCCGGTGGAGTGAAGAATCGGAACGACCCAGGGTGTCCTGGACCAATCGTTCGCTGAGCATGAATTCTCTTGCCACGAGTATTCCCCGCGGCGACGACGATATCAACCTTGCCTGTTCGAGTGTCGCCGTACCGAGTGCAGATCGTGTCGATCGCCTGTTCGAACATCGACGTGCCATCGTGGGGGCCTGCGATGCTGCCGTAGCTCAGGTTGATGAGCGATCGCCACGGTCCTCCGTTTTCCTCTTGCTGAATGCGTCGAATGATGTGTCGAATGCCAGCCAATGCGTAGTATCCGAGCCAACCCCCAGCTGTATCTTCCAAAGTTCCGTCGGAGGGCAACTGGACACAATGGACATCGTCGCAAGTCAAGGTCGATTCAGCACGCGAACCGTCTGGCAAGCGCACGCTCCTGCCGACCAGCATGTGTGTGACGCCGCAACCATGTGGCACACCAGGTTGGTTGACCCGGTACTCTGTCTCGGCGTACACGCGTGCTTCGTCCAATCCCTGAGAGCCGCTGCAATCTTTCAGGACCTTTTCTATCGCATCTCGCGTTAGAAGGCCGCCGAAGTCCCCGTTACCGAGTCCGAGGGACTCCCAGTTCCTTCTCGCCGCTGCGCCGTCGGTCTGATCCCAAATGGACGAGATCAGCGGCTGGCCATCCTTTGTTAGCAAATTGGAATGCGCAAACGGAAAGCCATCGTCGATAACGCCGAAGTGCATCGCGCAAGGCGTGTTGCTCGGCGATTCCGATGCTTGTTTTCCGATCTGTCCGTTTTGCTTAGTAGGTGGCGCCTCGTTGATTCCCGCGGTACGCGGTGATGCCAGCTGAAAGCGCCGCAACTTCTTTGAACCAATTCTCTCGATCAACTTGCTCAGATCACTGCGCGAATGGGCCTCAAGTACGAAGCGATCGTCTTTGCCAACTGCCTTCTCGACCAGCACTGGTAGCTTGTGCTCCCGTAGCCGCGCTGGCTTGGCGAACGCCGCAAAGCCCATGACTTCCGCCATTAACCAGTAGGGGTCGACGCAACTTTCGGCGTCGGCGATCCACCGGGCAAGAACGCCACGCATGCCGGTGCGCCCGATCAGCTTCGCCCATCCCGTCATGACGGCCTCGCGGTCGCTGGCGATTCCGGCTTATCGGCGGCGGCAATCGTGCCCCTAGCTCTCGCCGCCGGCGAGGGGTGCCACTCACTCCAGGCCTTGCCCCATAGCCAGCCTACGAGATCCAGGTCGGAAGCCGGTGTAGCCTTAATTGCCTCAGACTTCTCATTGGCAGATTCCGGGAGGGCGCGGACAAATGTCGTGGCTCGATGATCGAATTCATAGTTGTAGGCTGTTTCCAGCTTGCCACGTACCTCAAAGACGCGCGCTGTCCAAAGCGTCGAATTTCCGCAGTAGGAGATGAACTCTGCCAGGCTCCTCCCCAACGCACAGCCAGCGGCGTTGTCGATAGGAAAATGGATGCCCGCAACCACGCGATTCGTGGCGATCCTCTGGGCCAGATCGTTCATCTGCGCCATTGCTCGCGTAACCCACTCGGTGCGCTGCCCGTCGGCCCCTGTAGTGCTTAGCGGTGTCAATAACGCCTCAAGTAGCTTTGCGAGCATGAACGACTCGGTGGCGTGTCCACTCGGCATCGTGGAATACGGTGGGTCGCTCAGCATCGGCTGAATACGCGGCGAGTATTGGCGCGGCCGCGGGCAGTTCAGCTCATGCTTGAAGCGCTGGACAACATGCGAAGCAAACGCCACTGCAAGCCCCAGCAGCTCGATCGTATACGGCGTGTTCCGCTGATCAAGCGGCACGATCGCACCCCAATAGGCCAAGTTGAGCTGTAGCTGCGATTCGATCTCTGGTGCCCGCTCGGCTCTATGAACGGCCCATGCCTCGACCAGCGAGGATTGGTGGTTGAAGACCTTGACAGATGGACGTTCGATTCGCGAGATGCATCCCCCGCTCTGCGCTTGCAACTCCAGAGAGTCCTTGCTGGTCCGAATGGCGACGAATTTCACAGCGCCCAGCAATTCACCGAGGATGATCCGTTGTCGGATGGCGGGCGACCAGCACGCCAAGGCGTCCAGATCGTGCACCTTCGGTAGTTTGCCGCTTGATCGGGGCAACCAGGGCTTAGGCACATTGCCGTTCGGGAACGGTCCGACGATGGCCTCGCGACTGCGCAGTAGCCCCAATACCGATCCGCCACCCTGGCCCGCCTGGCGGCTGATGTCTCCACGCCAACCATCCCAGCCGTCCCAACCATCCCAACCATCCCAACCATCGAGCATGCTCATCGAAGTCTCCTTATCCCTTTAAAGGGAAGACGTGTCGCCCCAGGGCAGGCCGGCAGCCAGAAGCGCCTGGCCAAACTTCTCGGCAAGCCCAGAACTTGCGCCCGGTGACCGCGCGATGAACTTCGCCACGGTCAATTGGGGCTCCAACTCAAGGATTTGCTTCACGGTCGAGCGCGCAGTGTCGAGTTCGCCGCTCAGCACCTGTGCGATGGCGAGCACGCGGTAGCTGGACACGTGCTCTGCATTGAGCCGCAGCGATGATTTGGCTGCCTGTACAGCACGTTCGTACGCTCCCGCTGTCAGGGCAGCGCTGGCCATGATGCTCAGGTAGAAGTGTCGCGACGGATCCAGCGGCGATAGTTGCGCAGCCTTTTCCGTGTGCACCAGCGCGGCGGCTCCCTCTCCTTTGAAGCTCAGGCAGTTGCCTTTCTGCAGCCAGGCGAGGGATTCGTTTGGATTGATGGCCAGCGCCCGGTCATACAGTGCGTCGGCACCTTGAAGATCCCTCAAGAAGTTGGTGTGAGCGTTGCCGAGCATGGTGAGCGCCAGCGACGAATCCGGATCCAGATCAAGCGCTCGATTCGCGCACGAAAGCGCGGCGATACCGTCGCGTTCCCTGTCGTCAGACCAGCCCTGAACGATGCGAAACAGGTGCCAGCGTGCCAACCAAGCGAGTGGCGTCGAGTGCCGCGGAGCTCGTTCATTGAGCATCTCCAGCGCTGCGTGAGCTCGCTCGAAGTCTCTTCTCGAGAGCCGATACAGCAGGCTGATGGCCGCAAGCAACAGGCTGTGACTCTCAAGGTTGGGAAGCGCGGCGCTCCGAACAATGGCTACTTCGTTCGAAAAGATTGCCTGCGATATGCCGGTGGCGAGCACCGCAATCAGTTCGCTATCAGATTGCAGCACGGCCGTTTCGCTGTCGGTCGCTCTGTGCGTCCAGACGACTCGGCCGCTCTTCGCGTCGGCCAATTCGACCAGTGCATGAATCTGAGATCCCGATTGCCAATAGCGACCCGAGACAACGAAGTTCGCAGACAAGCGCTCGCCGATCGACTCGATGGGTGCAGCGCGGTCGCGAAAGGCGAGAGTGGATAAACGCGAAATGACGTTGATGGAGTGGCTCTTGGACAGAGCCGCGATGATCTGGTCGGCGATGATGTCGCCGAATCCGATTGCGGGTTCGGGGCTGGCATAGCTTCTGAATGGAACGACAGCAACCGCGGGTCGCAGGTCCTCGCTGCGAGAAGGCAGTCGCGGCGGAACCCGGGCGTCACCGGCCGGCGTCAATCGGTACGCTCGAATCGGCTCGGCGACATGCTTGACATAGCACCGACCCAGATCCTCGATGTCGACATCGAGTCCACTTGTCAGCTGAGACGCTACCGATGCGGAGGCGCAGATTCCATCCGAGTCTGCGAGGGTGGTCAAGCGTGCCGCAAGGTTCACGCCATGGCCGAACAGCAGTTTGTCGTCGGTGAGCACTTCGGCGTGGTGAATTCCGATGCGCAAGTGCACCTGGACTTCTGGAGCCAATCCGTTGTTCTTGTCGCGCGCCCTATCATGCAATTGCAGCGCCCAGGCCACGGCTTGCGCGGGACTAGGGAACTCGACAAAGAGGCCGTCTCCTCGTTCGTCTACCATGCGCCCGGCGTGGGCGGCGATCAACTCGCCGGCCACCTCGACCAACAAGTGTCGAATGCGCCCCGTCGCGCCGGATTCGTCGTGCTCGACGAGGCGCACCGACTCGACAACATCCACGAAAACGATGGTCTTCGCGCTGTAGTGCAAGTCGGACAGGAAATCTGCTTCGCTCACTTGAACCCAGATGATTCGCTCGGCAAAAGGTCGGAGCTGATCCGTTGTCGCTTGGCTCCGCGCTGGCTCTGACGAAGAATATAAGGCCAACACCTTGCGTTTGTCCGTCTGTGAGGATCGGCGGCCACGGCGACGCGCGCCGGTTTGCCGTGCGACCAAGGCGGTGTTGTCGGCGCCGGGGCTGAGTCGGAGCCGGCAAGCCGCGCCAGAAACATCTGAGGTCACAAACAAAGCTCGCACTCCCTTGTCGGGCCGATAGCGGGTTGCCTCCACTCGGGCGGTAGATCGGTCGAGCAGTGATCGTCAGCTGAGCGTGCCGCGCCGTCATCCACCACACTGGGGATGCTTCCCCTTCAGCGACAGAGGACCGCTTACGGGCCGCAAGATGTGACGGCCTGAAGGGATCGAGCCAAACGAATCAAACGCCCGGAGTGCGCGAACCTGCCCGCGGAGCCCGGAATTTCGGCTCTTGCCTCGGCCAGGCTGGACGGGCAATAGCTTGGCCGCTAGGGGTTGCGATGGGGGGTAAAGCGTGCGACGCTTCTTGCATCAACGGTCAACATGGGCCGTCCGAGAATTGAGAGTCATCGGAGGGCTTCACGTTGATGGCCGTGAGCGACGAGGATCGAGGCAGTCGTCGCCGACAGGAGATTGTCGGCGCCTGCATTGTGTCGGCTGCTGGATCGTTGCCACTGCATCTCACCTCCTTCACTGTTGCGCTCGCTGCTGCGGAGCAGCGCCTACCGATCGATAGAGCGGGATGGATTAGTTCCTGCTTCTTCACGGGCATTCTCGCTACCACCATCGGCCTGCCGATGCTGGGCTTCAAACGGGTGACGGCGATCTGGCCGCTCGCATGCGTGATCGCGGTGTGCTTGGCTCTGCGGCTCGGCGCCACGCAAGGCCCTGACGTCTTGCTCGGCAGTTGGGTCGTTGTCGGTACGGCCTGCGGTTTGCTCCAGTTGCTCGGCTCGACATCCGCAGCGTCCTACCCGGATCGGCACTTCGTCTTCGGCTTGCGTCTAGCCTTGGTGTTGTTCGCGGCCGCTGCCGTTATCGGTGGTGCCGGGTTTGTCGGCGGGTTCGAGTCGTACGCGAGCGCGGTGACCGTCCTCGGTTTCGGATTTGCCCTGGCATGCCTCGTCGGGTCGTATTGGTACCGGCCGCCGCCGAAAGCGGGCGCTGGGCCCCCAAGCGCATCAGCAGCCCATTTGCCGAGGGGCGAACGATGGCATGGGCTTGCCATCGCCATACTGTTCTTTGCCGGACAGCCTGGCTTCATGGCTTATGCCGCGCATCTAGCGCGGTCGCATGGGATCGCGGTCGCTGGGTTGCCTTTGATCTGGGCTGGGTGCAAGGTGCTCGGGGCCGTCGTATTGCTGAGGTGGGGTGCCAATGCGCGCTCGGGTGTGCCGACCTGGAGATTGGGGGTCGTGCTGGGCGTGTCTATCGTGGCGATGGCTTTCGCACATGACTTGGCCGTGTTCGCGTTCGGCCTGCTGCTTTGGGAGATCGCGGTGAATGTGCAGTCGACGCGCCTACAAGCAACGGTCGTCTCAATCAATCCTGCACACGGCGGTCTTTGGGTGCCCGCGGCAATCGCGATCGGTGCAGGGATCGGACCAGCAATACATGGGGCCCTGCTGGGCCAGGCGGCGGGCCGTTGGTTCGTCGCGTACAGCGTGGTTTCCGGATTGCTGCCAGCAATCTGGATTCTGCATCGAGCCCGAGCACGAGTTGCACCGGGGCTTTCTTCATGAATAGCCGAAAGGGGTCTGTATGAGCGTGATTACCCGAGACATTGCCGTGGTTCCCGTCACATTTGGCGGCGGGGGAAGCTGCCATCGAATCGCAGAGCACATTCGAAAGGGGCGCACGGTGCTACCGCCGCCGCCGCAAATGACGCCACACGTTCTGAAGCACCTGGCGCGAATTGCGCAGGTTCGCGTTGGCGGCGGCTCTGTTCCGTCAGTGCAACGTCATTTGGTCCGGGGCGTGACCACAGGTGCGGGCTCCATTCCGGCGGCGCAACGCCACTTGTTGCGGCAGGTGAACATGGGCTCAAGCGCTTCACCTGCGTTGCAGAAGCACCTCGACAAGCAGCGCTGACCCCGGAGGAATGGCCCGTGGACGTACCCACTCTCACATTCACACGCATGGTTCCCGCGGCCATTCCACCGATGCGCGCCGACAAGGCGGCACTCGGCTACATGCCTACGTCGGCTTACCAATACTGCGAGGCGATGAGAGTGGCCTCGGCCCATGGTTGGTACCTCTTCCCGCCTGCTGACATCCAGCTGCGCTTCAACGGCGCAGACGTCTTTCACGCAGTCGATGGTGAATGGGAACCGCTTTCTTTTGCCTACCTGCCTGGCTTCATCGAGCTATGGGACGAGCATTGCCCGCCGGGCTTTCAAGGTCTGGTGCCACCCTTCCTGCGTGCCCTGCCGGCGCGTGGAGCAGTTCAAGTTTGGAGCGGCTGGCTGATGAGTACAGCGCCCGGCTGGAATGCCTTGGTACGACCGATCGCCAACGTCACGCGCAGTCACCTGTTCCATTGCTACGAAGGTGTTGTTGAGACGGACCTGTTCTGTCCTTGCCCGCTGTTCATCAATCTGCAGTTGATTGCCTCGGATGTGACGATCACCCTCGCGCACAACGATCCGCTGTTCCATCTTCAGCCCGTTCAACGCCTGTCCTATTCAGAACAGGCGCATCAATGCGCGCTGAAAGAAGGACTGCTACCCGCAACAGACAAATCGCAGATGATGAGCGAGAGCGAATGGAATAGCTTTCGACAAACCATCCGCTCTGACTTGCCCGACGAGACCCATCGACTTGGCGACTATGGGGCCACTGTCCGCAAGCGCGCTAAGCGAGAGGAGGATTAAGCGATTTGCAAAGAGTGCGTTCGACGCTCCCGATGTGTCGTCTACCAACGGGGTGGCAGCGCTCTGACGAGTCCGATTGACTGAGCTGAGATCCGCATGTAACCGCCTCCCTCCAAATCTTTCATCAGCCGACTCACCATCTCCCGCGAACACCCCAGCCGGTTCGCGATCTCTTGATGTGTGAGTCGCTCGGCGATCAGCCGCGTGCCGTCTGGCTGCACCTCGGCGAGCGAATTCAGCAGCAACACCAGCCGCCCATACACATCATTCAACGCGAGCCGCTTCGTGCTCACCGTCGCGGCGCGGGCGCTGCGGATCACCTTGGCGATCAGCTCCAGCGCAAATTCCGGGTGCTCGGCGATGTGCAGCAGCAGCGTCTGGCGCGTGACCTGCACGCACTCGACTGCCTCGAGTGCCTCGACGCTGGCCGAGCGCAGGCCGCCGTCCAGGCTCATCTCGCCGATGTATTCACCCGCGTCATAGGTGCCGTACGTGATCTCGCGCCCGGCGTCGCTGCTGCCGAAGACGCGCAGCCGGCCTTTCGTGACGATGTAGAGCGTGTCGCCGGTGTCGCCCTCGTCGATCAGGCGCTGACCCTTGCGAAAGTGCTTCACGACGCCGCGTTCGGCGAGTGCACGCAGCGACGGCGTGAGGGCCTCGAAACGGTCTGGCGGCGAATCGCTGGCGCTGGGCATGGCTGCGTACCGCCGGCCCGTGAATGGGCCGGCGGTACGCGCGCATCGTAGCGTCAGGCGGCCAGCGGCTGGCGATGATCTGGCGTGTCGTGCGCCATCGCGTGCCGCAGCACACCCATCAGCGGCGGCAACACGGCCACCTGGCGCACCAGTGCGCGGATGCTCTCGGCGCCGGTCTTCTGCCGGATGCTGCCGATCTGCGAGCGAACGGTGGCAATGCCGACGCCGAGCGCGACGGCCACCTCGCCCGGCGGGACGCCCTGGCACAGCGCGACGAGCACGCGCGTCTCGGCGGGGGTCAGGCCATGGCTGCGAGCGAAGCCCTGCACCGAGAGCGACTCGCACACCTGGCGCTTGCTCAACATCAGCAGCGTCGTGGCGTCGCCGAGCGGCACCACCGACACGCTGATGCGCAATGCGCCCGTGCCCAGCGCGAGCAGCTTGCGCAGGCCGCGCAGCGCGGCGTTCTGCAGCGCAGTGTGCAGCGCCGCCACGTCGTGCGGGTAGCGCGCGCGTAGTTCGCGGCCCAGCAGTTGCAGCGGGTGCTCGCCGTCGAGCTCGACGCGCGCCGTGTGGTTGGCATGCACGACATGGCTGGTGCCGGTCAGCAGCAGCATGCCGTAGTCGATCTCGTCCAGCGTGGCGGCGAGCCAGTCGCGCCGGGCGCGACGCTCGGGGCCGCTGTAGCGGTCGATCGTGTGGTGGTGGTCGTCTGGCGCCGCCATTGGCGGCATGTTCTGACGGTCGGCGAAGGCAGTTGCAAACATCACGGCGCTCCTCGGTGTCGTAACTTGGCGATACGCTCGGTTACGTCATCAAGGTTAGGTACGCAAGGCCGCCGGGGGTGGTGAATATGCCCGGCCGATCTTGTGAACTATTCACATCGGCGCGAGCACCTTCAGCAGCCACCGGTTCATATCGGCGATCTCTTGTGGGCACACCGAGTGCGGCATCGGGTAGTCGTGCCACTCGACCGGGTAGCCCAGCGCCAGCAGCGCATCGCGCGACGCGATCGCGCGGTCGAGTGCGATCACCGGGTCGGCGCGGCCGTGCGCCTGGAAGACCGGCACGCCGGCGTTTGCCGCGCTGCGCTCGGCGGCGAGCGTGCCCGCCAGCGGCAGGTAGCCCGACATGCCGAGCAGCCCGGCCAGCCGTTCGGGGTGGCGCAGCCCGGCCATGAAGGTCATCGCGCAGCCCTGCGAGAAGCCGGCGAGCACGATGCGCTCGGCGTTGACGCCGCGCGCGCGCTCCTTGGCAATCAGCCCGTCGACCAGCGCCTGCGAGGCGCGCAGGCCGGCCTCGTCTTCGCGCTTCGCGCTGCCCGGGCCGAGCTCGGCGCCGAGGATGTCGTACCAGGCGCGCATCACATAGCCGCCGTTGATCGTGACCGGCCGCATCGGGCCGTGCGGGAAGACAAAGCGCACCGGGCCGACGCTCGCCAGGTCGAGCTCGTGCGCGACCGGCACGAAGTCGTTGCCATCGGCGCCGAGGCCATGCAGGATGATGATGCTCGCGCTTGGGTTCGGCGCGGTCTCGACTTCGATCACATCAAGAGTCATGGTGATGGTGCTTCCGTCAAAAGGTCAAAGCGTGAAGTCGTAGTCGATCACGAGCGGTGCGTGATCGGAAAAGCGCGTCTCGAGGTGGATGTACTCGGCCCTCGCGTGCGTCGCGATGCCGGGCGTGGCCAGGTGGTAGTCGAGCCGCCAGCCTACGTTCTTGGCCCAGGCCTGACCGCGGTTGCTCCACCAGGTGTATTGCTCGGGGTGCGGGTTCAGCGTGCGGAACACGTCGACCAGGCCGATCTCGTCGAGCAGGTTGGTCATCCAGGCGCGCTCTTCGGGCAGAAAGCCGCTGTTCTTCTGGTTGCCGCGCCAGTTCTTCAGGTCGATCTCTTTGTGCGCGATGTTGATGTCGCCCACCAGGATCAGCTCGCGCTCGGCCGCGAGCTTCTGCAGGTGCGGCGCCATCAGCGCGAGGAACCGAAACTTCGCAGCCTGCCGTTCCTCGCCGCTGGAGCCGCTCGGGAAATAGCAGCTGATGATGCTGAGCCGGCGCGTCGGCGTGTCGAAGCGTGCTTCCACATAGCGCCCCTCGGCGTCGAACTCGGCGTTGCCGATGCCGATGACCACTGCCGTCGGCGGCTTGCGGCTGTACAGGCCGACGCCCGAGTAGCCCTTCTTCTCGGCGTAGTGGAAATGGCCGGTCAGCGTGCCGATCTTGTCGAAGCGGCCGACGACCGTGTCGGCCTGGGCCTTGATCTCCTGCACGCCCATACAATCGGCGGCCATGCTTTGCGCCCACGCTTCGAAGCCCTTGGTGGCGGCAGAGCGGATGCCGTTCAGATTCAACGAGACAAGACGGAACACGACAGGACTTCCCGGATGAGCACGAACGCGACCACTGACGCCCTCGCGCAAGACTTCGTGAAGTTCGCAGTCGAGGCCGGCGTGTTGCGCTTCGGTGAGTTCAAGACCAAGGCCGGGCGGCAGTCGCCGTACTTCTTCAACTCGGCCTTGTTCGACGATGGCGCCAAGCTCGCGCGCCTCGCAGAATTCTATGCGCGCCGTTTGCTCGGCGATGGCCTGGCCTTCGACATGCTGTTCGGGCCCGCCTACAAGGGCATCACGCTGGCAGGCGCGTCGGCCGTCGAGCTTGCGCGGCTCGGGCGCAACGTGCCGTTCGCGTTCAACCGCAAAGAGGCCAAGGCGCACGGCGAGGGCGGCACCCTGGTCGGCGCGCCGATGCGCGGCCGTGTCGTGATCGTCGACGACGTGATCACCGACGGCGCATCCAAGCGCGAGTCGGTCGAGATGATCCGCGCAGCGGGTGCGGAGCCGGCCGCGGTGCTGATCGCCCTCGATCGCATGGAGCGCGGGGGCAGCGACGACAACCTTTCGGCGCACTCGGCCGTTGAAGACTTCGAGCGCGCGTACGGCATGCCCGTGATCGCCATTGCGACGCTCACCGACCTGCTGCACTATCTGCAATCGACCGCCGACCCGGCTCTGGGCGCGCACTTCGCGCGCGTCACGGCCTACCGCGAACGCTACGGAGTGTGATGAGGATGAGAAGCTTCGCCGCATGTCTGTGTACCGCGCTGCTGGCGGCCGGCGCCGCTGCGCCGGCGCTGGCCCAGACGACGGCGCCGCCGGCGCAGATCTACACCTGCACCAATGCCGCGGGCAAGAAGCTCACCTCCGACCGGCCGATCCCCGAATGCAACGACCGCGAGCAGCGCGTGCTCAACGGCGACGGCTCGGTCAGGCGGGTGCAAGGGCCGGTGCAGACGGCCGACGAGCGCAGCGAGGCCGAGGCCCGCGAGCGCGAGGCCGCGGCCGACCGGGCGCGGCAGCTCGAGGCGATCCGGCGCGACCGCAACCTGCTGGCGCGCTTCCCGAACGAGGCGGCGCACCGCAAGGCGCGTACGGCCGCGCTCGATGACGTCAACAACGCGCTGCGCGTCTCCGAATCGCGCCTCGCCGCGCTCGCGGCCGAGCGCAAGCCGTTGAAGGATGAGACCGAGTTCTATGTCGGCAAGCCCTTGCCGGGCAAGCTCAAGACCCAGCTCGATGCCAACGATGCCGCCGTCGAGGCGCAGCAGGCGCTGGTGCAGAACCAGAAGCTCGAGGTCATCCGGATCGACAAGCGCTACGACGCCGAACTCGAGCGGCTCAAGCGCCTGTGGGCCGGCGCTCAGCCCGGCTCGATGGGGATCATCGCGGGCAGCGCATCGGCGCCGTCGCCGAAGCGGTAGATCAGCGCTCGGCCGCTCCCGGGTGCGCCATCACGCCAGCTTTTTCTTCAGCAGCTCGTTGACCTGCGAGGGGTTGCCCTTGCCCTTGGTCGCCTTCATCGCCTGACCGACGAGCGCGTTGAAGGCCTTGTCCTTGCCGGCGCGGTATTCCTCGACCGACTTCGCGTTCGCGGCGAGCACCTCGTCGATGATGCGTTCGAGCTCGCCGCTGTCACTCATCTGCTTCAGGCCCTTGGCCGCGATGACCGCGTCCACATCGCTGCCCTCGCCCGTCCAAAGGGCGTCGAAGACCTGCTTCGCGCCGTTGTTCGAGATCGTGCCGTCGGCGATGCGCGCGACCATCAGCGCGAGTGCGGGCGCGCGCACCGGGCTCGCGTCGAGCTCGATCGCCTGCGCGTTCAGGCGCCGCGCCAGTTCGCCCATCAGCCAGTTCGCGACCAGCTTCGGCTGGCCGCTGATCCGCGCAGCCTCTTCGAAGTAGGCCGCGAACGCCTTGCTCTGCGTCATCGCCGCCGCGTCGTAGGCCGGCAGCCCGTAGTCGGCCTGGAAGCGCGCCGCCATCAGCCGCGGCAGTTCGGGCATCTGCGCGCGAACCTCGTCGATCCATGCGGGCGCGATCACCAGCGGCGGCAGGTCGGGGTCGGGGAAGTAGCGGTAGTCGTGCGCGTCTTCCTTGGTGCGCATCGCGCGCGTCTCGCCGGTGTCGGGGTCGAACAGCACGGTGGCCTGCTGCACCGCGCCGCCGTCTTCAAGCAGGTCGATCTGCCACTGCACCTCGAAGTCGATCGCCTGCTGCATGAACTTGAAGCTGTTCAGGTTCTTGATCTCGCGCCGCGTGCCGAACGGCGCGCCGGGGCGGCGCACCGAAACGTTGGCGTCGCAGCGGAACGAGCCTTCCTGCATGTTGCCGTCGCAGATGCCGATCCAGGTCACGATCTGGTGCAGCGCCTTCGCGTACTCGACCGCCTCGCGGCTGCTGCGCATGTCGGGTTCGGTGACGATCTCGAGCAGCGGCGTGCCGGCGCGGTTCAGGTCGATGCCGCTCTGGCCTTGGTAGTCTTCGTGCAGCGACTTGCCTGCGTCTTCTTCGAGGTGCGCGCGCGTCAGGTTGACGATGTGTTTGACGTCGCCGACGAAGAACTCGACCGTGCCGCCCTGCACCACCGGCGTCTCGTACTGGCTGATCTGATAGCCCTTGGGCAGGTCGGGGTAGAAGTAGTTCTTGCGCGCGAAGATCGACAGCTTTGCTATCTTCGCGCCCACCGCCAGCCCGAAGCGGATCGCGCGCTCGACCGCGCCGCGGTTCATCACCGGCAGCGTGCCGGGCAGCGCCAGATCGACCGGCGAGGCCTGCGTGTTCGGGGCCGCACCAAACGCGGTCGACGAGCCGCTGAAGATCTTGCTGTGCGTGGAGAGTTGCGCGTGCGTCTCGATGCCGATGACGACCTCGAAGCCGCGGATCAATGCGGGTTTGTTCATGCTGTTCAGTAGCCCGCCGGCGCGCGTGTGTGCCAGTCGGTGGCCTGTTGGAATGCGTGCGCCGCGTGCAGCAGCGTGCCTTCGTCGAAGTAGTTGCCGATCAGCTGCAGGCCGACCGGCATCGAGGCCTCGCCGAAGCCGGCGGGCAGGCTCATGCCGGGCAGGCCGGCCAGGCTCGCGGGCAGCGTGAAGATGTCGGCGAGGTAGTTCGCGACAGGATCATCGCTGTGGCCGCCGAGCTGCCACGCCACCGTCGGCGCGACCGGGCCGGCGATCACGTCGCACTGCGTGAAGCAGGCCTGGAAATCGTCGGCGATCATGCGGCGCAGCTTCTGCGCCTGCAGGTAATAGGCGTCGTAGTAGCCGTGGCTCAGCACATAGGTGCCGATCATGATGCGGCGCTTGACCTCGGGGCCGAAGCCTTCGCTGCGGCTCTTCTTGTACATGTCCTCGAGGTTGCCGTATTGCGCCGCGCGATGGCCGTAGCGCACGCCGTCGAAGCGGCTCAGGTTCGACGAGGCCTCGGCCGGCGCGATGATGTAGTACACGGGAATGGACAGCTCGGTGCGCGGCAGCGTCACGTCGACCAGCGTCGCGCCGAGCTGCTCGAACTGCGCCAGCGCGCCACGCACCGCGCCGTTCACGTCGGCGGCGAGCGCGGCCGGGAAGAACTCCTTCGGCAGGCCGATGCGCAGGCCCTTCAGCGGCTGGGCGGCGGTCGCGCCGTCGCGTTTCGTGTGCATCGCGGCGGCGAAGTCCTGCGGCGGCCGGGTCGCGCTGGTCGAGTCGCGCTCGTCGAAGCCGCTCATCGCGCTCAGCAACAGCGCGCAGTCTTCGGCGCTGCGAGCGAGCGGGCCGGCCTGGTCGAGGCTGGAGGCGAACGCGATCATGCCGAAGCGCGAGCACACGCCGTAGGTCGGCTTGATGCCGGTGATGCCGGTGAAACTGGCCGGCTGACGAATCGAGCCGCCGGTGTCGGTGCCGGTGGCCGCGGGCAGCAGCCGTGCGGCCACCGCGGCGGCCGAGCCGCCGGACGAGCCGCCGGGCACGCGGCTCGTGTCCCACGGGTTGCGCACGATGCCGAAGGCCGAGTTCTCGTTCGCCGAGCCCATCGCGAACTCGTCGCAGTTGAGCTTGCCCAGCGTCACGGTGCCAGCCGCAGCGAGCCGCGCGACCACGGTCGCATCGAATGGGCTGCGGTAGTCGGCGAGGATCTTCGAGCCCGCGGTCGTGGGCAGATCGGCAGTGACGAAGATGTCTTTGTGGGCGAGCGGCACGCCCAGCAGCGGGCCGTGTTCGCCCGCGGCGCGGCGCGCATCGGCGGCGCGGGCCTGGGCCAGCGCCAGCGCGGCGTCGCTGCTCAGCAGCACGCCGAGTTGTTGGTGTTCGGCAAGGCGTGCGAGCAGATGTGTCGTCAATTCGACGCTGGAAACGTCCTTCGCGGCGAGCGCCCGGCCCAGTTCGGCCACGCTCATCTCGTGCAGCGCGGCCATCAGCCGATCACCTTCGGGACGAGGAACAAGCCATCTTCGACGGCCGGCGCGCTGCGCTGGTTGGCGGCGCGATGGTCGGTCTCGGTGACCGCGTCATCGCGCAGGCGCAGCGCCACTTCCTGCACCGCCGACAGTGGCGTGTAGAGTGGTTCGACACCGCTGGTGTCGACCGCGCTCATCTGCTCGACGATGCTGAAAAAGCCGTTCAGCTGCGTCAGCATCGCGGCCTGTTCGGTGCGCTGCAGTTCGAGCCGCGCCAGCTGGGCGATGCGGCTCACGTCTTCGGAGGTCAGGGCCATGGAATCGGTTGGAAACGGTCGGGTTTTTACGGTCCAAAACGGGGCGCAGCCAGTCGAAAGCCGCGGGGCTTGCGGTATTATCCCCGGTTATCCACAAGCCCTTCGAGCCTGTGCAAATCGTCAATTGATCGATCTGGGTCAGCCTTGATTGACGATGCGCCAGGTTCCCGCAGCGCCTGTGCCCACGAGTTCACCGGCTCACGCAAGTGCGCCGGTCAGCGTCCCCACAACACGTCCAACAACGGATACGACCCGCCCCACAGCGCTGCGCCTGCTTCATTGCCCGCAGGCTGCGTGACGGGTCTCCAGCCCACACACCATGTTCGGATCCTTTCGGCGCTACTTCTCGACTGATCTGGCCATCGACCTCGGCACCGCCAACACGCTGATCTATGTGCGTGGCAAAGGCATCGTGCTCGATGAGCCCTCGGTCGTCGCCATCCGCCACGAAGGCGGCCCCAACGGCAAGAAGACCATCCAGGCGGTCGGCGCCGAGGCCAAGGCCATGCTCGGCAAGGTGCCGGGCAACATCGAGGCGATCCGCCCGATGAAGGACGGCGTGATCGCCGACTTCACCGTCACCGAGCAGATGCTCAAGCAGTTCATCAAGATGGTCCACCCGCGCGGCATCCTCCGGCCGAGCCCGCGCATCATCATCTGCGTGCCCTGCGGTTCGACCCAGGTCGAGCGCCGCGCGATCCGCGAATCGGCGCTCGGCGCCGGCGCGAGCGATGTCTACCTGATCGAGGAGCCGATGGCCGCCGCGATCGGCGCCGGCCTGCCGGTCAGCGAGGCGAGCGGCTCGATGGTCGTCGACATCGGCGGCGGCACCACCGAGGTCGGCGTCATCAGCCTCGGCGGCATGGTCTACAAGGGCAGCATCCGCGTCGGCGGCGACAAGTTCGACGAGTCGATCGTCAACTACATCCGCCGCAACTACGGCATGCTGATCGGCGATCCCACGGCCGAGTTGATCAAGAAGAACATCGGCAGCGCCTTCCCCGGCTCCGAGGTGAAAGAGATGGAAGTGAAGGGCCGCAACCTCTCCGAGGGCGTGCCGCGCAGCTTCACGATCAGCAGCAACGAGATCCTCGAAGCGCTCACCGACCCGCTGAACCAGATGGTCTCGGCCGTCAAGAACGCGCTCGAGCAGACCCCGCCCGAGCTCGGCGCCGACATCGCCGAGCGCGGCATGATGCTGACCGGCGGCGGCGCGCTGCTGCGCGACCTCGACCGGCTGCTCTCCGAAGAAACCGGCCTGCCGGTGCTCGTCGCCGAAGACCCGCTGACCTGCGTCGTGCGCGGCTGCGGCATGGCGCTGGAGCGCATGGAGCGGCTCGGTTCGATCTTCACGTCCGAATGAGTTGATGGGGCACCCGGCGGCGGGCTACCGCCACCACCCGCCTGAGCTGCGCCGCAGGATGACAGACGAGCGCACATTAGTCCCATGTCCATAGGCACCATCGATCGCACGCCGCCGCCCTTCTTTCGCCAAGGGCCGTCGGCGCTGACCAAGCTGATCCTGTGTTCGGCGCTCGCGCTGTTCCTGATGGTGGCCGACAACCGCTTCACCATCACGCGGCAGTTGCGCGCGGTGGTCGCCACGGTGCTCTACTACCCGCAGCAGGCGCTGCTGGCGCCGGTGCAGGCGATCCAGGGCGGCGGCGAGTACGTGCAGGGGCTGAAGAGCGCGGTCGCGAACGAAGAGGCCGCGAAGCGCGAGCTGGCGCGCCAGGCCGAGCGCGCGCTGCGGGTCGAGCAGCTGCTGGCCGAGAACAACCGCCTGCGTGCGCTGCTCGAGCTGCGCCCGGGGCTGACCGTGAAATCGCAGGCCGCGCAGGTGCTGTACGAGGCCTCCGACCCGTACTCGCGCAAGGTCATCATCGACCGCGGCGCGACCAACGGCATCGACGTGGCCTCGCCGGTGATCAACGAGACCGGCGTGCTCGGCCAGGTCACGCGCGTCTACCCGCTCTCGAGCGAAGTCACGCTGCTGACCGACAAGGACGCAGCGATTCCCGTGCTCAACACCCGCACCCAGGCTCGCAGCGCCGCGTTCGGCAGCGCGGCCGTGGTCGGCGGCGGCATGGAGATGCGCTTCATGGCCGGCAACGCCGACGTGCAGGTCGGTGACCTGCTGAGCACCTCGGGCGTGGACGGCGTCTACCCGCCGGGCCTGCCGGTGGCCAAGGTCGCGAGCGTGGACCGCAAGAACGACTCGGGCTTCGCGCGCATCGTGCTGACGCCGATCGCCCAGCCCGATGGCGTGCGCCACGTGATGGTGCTGCAGCCGGTCGGCGCCCAGATGCCGGCGCGGCCGGCGTCGTCTGCCGACGAGGGCAAGCCCGCGCCGCCGAAGAAGGGTGGCCGCAAGTGATCATGCCGCGCGACAGGCAAGAAAGGCACGCGCCATGATCATGCCGCGCGCCAGCGGCCAGCTGCTGCTGCCGGTCAACCCGCTGTTCGTCGCCGTCACGCTGCTGCTCGCGTTCGCGCTCAACCTCGTGCCGCTCGGGCGCGACCCGCTGATGCCCGACTTCGTCGCGCTCGTGCTGGTGTTCTGGAACGTTCATCAGTCGCGCCGCGTCGGCGTCGGCCTGGCGTTCCTGTTCGGTCTGATGATGGACGTGCACGACGGCGCCGTGCTCGGCCAGCATGCGCTCGCCTACACGCTGCTGAGCTTTTTTGCGATCACGATCCACCGCCGGCTGCTGTGGTTCACGGTGCCGTCGCAGGCGGTGCAGATCCTGCCGCTGTTCTTTGCCGCGCACGCGGTGTCGCTGGTCGTGCGCATGATCGCCGGCGGCATGTTCCCCGGCTGGCAGGTGCTGCTGGCGCCGGTCTTCGAAGCGCTGCTGTGGCCGATCGCGACCTGGCTGCTGCTCGCGCCGCAGCGCCGCGCCCCCGATCGGGACGAGAATCGGCCCTTGTGAGGCGATAGATGACCGAGCTGAAAAACGTCGAACAGGAAGTCGGACGCTTTCGCATGCGCCTGGCGGCTGCGGCTGCGTTCGTGCTGTTCGCGTTCGGGCTGCTGGGTGCGCGGCTCGTCTACCTGCAGGTCTACAAGCACGAAGAGCTCTCGACCCAGGCCGAGAACAACCGCATCAGCGTCGTGCCGATCGTGCCGAACCGCGGCCTGATCCTGGACCGCAACGGCGTCGTGCTGGCCAACAACTACTCGGCCTACACGCTCGAGATCTCGCCGAGCAAGGTCGACGATCTCGAGGCGACGATCGACCGCCTCTCGGCCATCGTCGACATCCAGCCGCGCGACCGCAAGCGCTTCAAGCGGCTGATGGACGAGAACAGCAAGACCTTCGAGTCGCTGCCGATCCGCACCAAGCTCAGCGACGACGAGGTCGCGCGCTTCACCGCGCAGCGCTTCATGTTCGCCGGCGTGGACATCAAGGCGCGCCTGTTCCGCAACTACCCGCTCGGCGAGGTCGGCAGCCACCTGATCGGCTACATCGGCCGCATCAACGAGGCCGAGAAGGACAAGATCGACGACTCCGACGACGAGGCCAACTACCGCGGCACGCAGTACATCGGCAAGCTCGGCGTCGAGCAGAGCTACGAGGCCGAGCTGCACGGCACGACCGGCTTCGAAGAGATGGAAACCAGCGCCGGCGGCCACCCGGTGCGGCGCCTGAAGAGCAACCCGGCCACGCCGGGCAATGCGCTCGTGATGTCGATCGACATCCGCCTGCAGGCGCTGGTCGAAGAACTCTTCGGCGAGCGCCGCGGCGCGCTCGTCGCGATCGACCCGCGCAGCGGCGAGATCCTCGCGTTCGTCAGCAAGCCCAATTTCGACCCGAACCTGTTCGTCGACGGCATCGATTCGGACAACTGGAAGGCGCTCAACGAGTCGCTCGACAAGCCGCTGCTGAACCGCGCGCTGCGCGGCACCTATTCGCCGGGTTCGACCTACAAGCCCTTCATGGCGCTGGCCGCGCTGACGCTGGGCAAGCGCACGCCCCAGCAGACGATCTACGACCCGGGCTTCTACAACTTCGGCAACCACCGCTTCCGCGACGACCAGGAAGGCGGTCACGGCACGGTCGACATGTACAAGTCCATCGTGAAGTCGTGCGACACCTACTACTACATGCTGGCCAACGACCTCGGCGTCGATGCGATCCACGATTTCATGGCGCCGCTCGGGCTGGGCCAGCTGACCGGCATCGACATGCAGGGCGAGTTGAAGGGCACGCTGCCGTCGACCGAATGGAAGCGCGCCGCCTATCGCAAGAAGGAGGCGCAGAAGTGGTACGCCGGCGAAACCATTTCGCTCGGCATCGGCCAGGGCTACAACTCGTTCACGATGCTGCAGCTGGCGCAAGCCACCGCCACGCTCGCGGCCGGCGGCCAGCGCTTCAAGCCGCACCTGGTGAAGGTGGTCGAGAACTTCGAGACGCGGGCGCAGCGCCGACAGGTCGGCGAGGCCTTGCCGCCGTTGCCCTGGAAGGCCGAAGACGTGGCGGTGATCCGGCGCGCGATGTACGGCGTGACGCAAGAGGGCACGTCGCGCGGGTCGTTCCTCAACACCACCTACCAATCGGGCGGCAAGACCGGCACCGCGCAGGTGCTGGAGATCAAGGCGAACGAGAAGTACAACGCCAAGAACATCGACGAGCGCCACCGCGACAACGCGCTCTACACCGCGTTCGCGCCGCTCGACGAGCCGCAGATCGCGCTGGCGCTGGTGGTCGAGAACGCCGGCTTCGGCGCCGGCGCCGCCGCGCCGATCGCGCGCCGCGTGTTCGACTTCGTGCTCAGCGGCCAGTACCCGAGCGAGGCCGATATCGCCGCGACCCGGCTCGGCCAGTCGACCGCGCCGATCGGCGTGCCGCGGTCGATCACGTCGGTGCCCTTGCCGGGAACGACGGTGGACGGTGCGGTGGGGCTCGCGCCGGCGGCGAGCGCGCCGGTCGCCACGTCCGCCGCCTCGGCGCCGCGGAGCGTCGCGTTGGTGGCGGGGTCTCGGTGAGATGAGCGCGGTCTTCGACAAGCCCTCGCCGTGGCAGCGGCTGCGGCCCATCGTCACCGGCTACGACGGGCCGCTGCTGGTGGCGATGCTGCTGCTCGGCGCCGCGGGCCTGCTGACGATGTACTCGGCCGGCTTCGACGCCGGCACGCGCTTCGTCGATCACGGCCGCAACATGCTGCTTGCGCTCGGCGTGACCTTCATCGTCGCGCAGGTCCCGCCGCAGACGATGATCAAGTTCGCGCTGCCGCTGTACAGCGTCGGTGTCGCGCTGCTGATCGCGGTCGCGGTCGCGGGCGTCACGAAGAAGGGCGCGACGCGCTGGCTCAACCTCGGCGTCGTGATCCAGCCGAGCGAGATCATGAAGATCGCGATGCCGCTGATGCTGGCGTGGTGGTTCCAGCGTCGCGAGGGGCAGCTGCGTGTGCCTGATTTTTTGATCGCGCTGATTCTGCTCGCGGTGCCGGTCGGGCTGATCGTCAAGCAGCCCGATCTGGGCACGGCGATCCTGGTGCTGTCGGCCGGCATCTACGTGATCTTCTTCGCCGGCTTGTCGTGGAAGCTGATCATCCCGGTGCTGGTGGTCGGCGCGGTGGCGATCACGGCCATCGTCGTGTCCGAAGACCGCATCTGCCAGCCCGACCTCAAGTGGCCGATGATGCGCGACTACCAGAAGAACCGCGTCTGCACCTTGCTCGACCCGACGACCGACCCGCTCGGCAAGGGCTTCCACATCATCCAGGGGATGATCGCGATCGGCTCCGGCGGCGTCCAGGGCAAGGGCTTCATGAAGGGCACGCAGACGCACCTCGAGTTCATCCCCGAGCGCACCACCGACTTCATCTTCGCGGCGTTCTCCGAAGAGTTCGGCCTGGTCGGCTGCGGCTGCCTGGTGCTGGGCTTCATCTTCCTGATCTTCCGCGGCCTGATGATCGCGGCCGAAGCGCCAACGGTGTTCACGCGGCTGCTCGCGGGCGCGATCTCGCTGAGCTGGTTCACCTATGCCTTCGTCAACATGGGCATGGTCAGCGGCATCCTGCCGGTGGTGGGCGTGCCGCTGCCGTTCATCAGCTACGGCGGCACCGCGATGGTCACGCTCGGCCTGGGGCTGGGGATGCTGATGGCGATCGCGAAGAGCCGCCGCCTGATTCAGAGTTAGCTACGCGCCGTAGCGGTCCAGCACCTCGTAGCGCGCCGGCGGCCCGGGGCGCGACCACACGAGCGCGAAGTCGCTGACGGTCCAGTGCACCGGCGCCGTGGCTTCTGGTGGCGCGGCGTTCGTTGCGCCACGCGCCAGCGTCACGTGGGGCGTGAAGTCGGCGCGGTGCGACGCGATGCCCGCTTGCAGCAATCGGCCCGCCAGGCGCGCGTGCAGATCGTTCAGCGCCGGGTGGTCGTCGGGCCGCAAGACCGCGACGCCGCCCGACCAACATTCCGGCGTGCGCAGCACCAGGTCGAAGGGCGCCACGTCTTCACCGGCGAGCACATTGCGCAAGGCCCACTCGCGCGTTGCGTCGATCTCGCCGAGGAAGTGGAGCGTCAGGTGCAGCCGGTCCGCGCGGGTCGGCGCTCCGGCGCCCCAGTACCAGTGCTGCTGATGTGCTGTGAGGGCGTCGCGCACCTCGGCATCGGGCATCAGGCCGATGAACAGGCGCCGCGTCGGGCCGCTCATGGGGTTGGTGCCTCGCCATCGTTCGGCGCGTCGCCGCGCGGCGCTGCCGGCAAGCGCAGCGTGAAGCGCGCGCCGGGTCCGTAGGGCGCCTCGGTATGACCGGCCGGACCCGGTCGGCGGCGCAGGTTCGCGTCTTCCAGCGTGACCTCGGCCCGATGCTGCTGCGCGATCTCGCGCACGATCGCGAGGCCCAGGCCGGAGCCGTCGACGTTGGTGCCGAGCGAGCGATAGAACGGCTGGAACACCTTGTCGCGCTCGGCGGCCGCGATGCCTGGCCCCGAGTCCTCGACCTGCAGCACCACGACCTGGCCAAATGGGTCGTCGATCACCCGCACCGTGACCGTGCCGCCGGCCGGCGTGTACTGCAGGGCGTTGTCGACGAGGTTGCGGATCAGCTCGCGCAGCAGCAGTGCGTGGCCGATCACGATCGGGCCCTGGCTGTGGCGCGCCGCGGCGGCTTCGCTCGGGCCTTCGTAGCCCAGGTCGATGCGCTTCTCGATCGCGCGCGGCACGAAGTCGCGGACTGTTTCGGTGGCCAGCCGCGCCAGGTTCACCGGCTGCTGGTTGGCGGCGTGCTCCTGGTTCTCGGCGCGCGCCATCGCCAGCAGCTGGTTCACCATGTGCGCCGCGCTCTGGCTCGAGCGCGCGATCTGCTGCAGGGTTTTCTTGAGCGCCTGCGGGTCGTGCTGGCCGGCGTCGATCTGGCGCTGCGCGAGTTCGGCCTGGGTGCGCAGGCCGGCCAGCGGCGTCTTCAGCTGGTGCGCGGCATCGGCGAGAAAGTGCTTCTGCGCGCTCATCGATTGATCGAGCCGCGCCAGCAGGTCGTTGATTGCCCGCACCAGCGGCGACACCTCTTCGGGCGCCTGGCGCTCGTCGATCGGGCTCAGATCGCTGCTGTCGCGCTTGCGGATGCGCTGCTGCAGCTGGTTCAGCGGCGCGATGCCGCGCGCCAATGCCAGCCAGACCAGCAGCACCGCGAGCGGCAGGATCACGAACTGCGGCAGGATCACGCCCTTGATGATCTCGGTGGCGAGCCGCGAGCGCTTGCCCAGCGTCTCGGCGACCTGCACCAGCGGCGCCTCGACGCCGACGCGCGCGCCGGCGGCGTCCTGCACGTTGACCCACAGGTAGGCGACGCGCACGCTGTCGTTGTTCAGCGTCTCGTCGCGAAAGCGCACCTCGCCCGGCGGCGCGCGGTCGTCGTCGGTCGGGACCGGCAGTGCGCTGTCGCCGCTGATGAACTCACCGCGCAGCCCGAGCACCTGGTAGTAGACATCGTCGGCTTCGTCGGTGCGCAGGATCTCGGAGGCCGCCGCGGGCAGCTTGAACACCGCCTGCGCCCGGCCGTCAGGCATCTCGCGCACCGCGACCTCCTTGGACAGCACGCGCACCATCTCGCCGAGTTCGCGATCGAACGGGCGGTTCGCAATGTTTTGCGCGACCAGCCAGGTCAGCACCACGCTCATCGGCCACAGCAGCAACAGCGGCGCGAGCATCCAGTCGAGGATCTCGCCGAACAGCGAGCGCTGTTCGCGCGACGTCTGCCCCTCGTTCGGTGGGTGCGTCGGGGTCTGCGCCGGCTCGGGAGCGGCCCGGCGCTCGGCCCTGAGCCAGTTGATGTTCAAGCCGCGATCTTTTCCAGGCAGTAGCCCAGCCCGCGCACGGTGGCGATGCGCACCGGCCCCTGCTCGATCTTCTTGCGCAGGCGGTGGATGTAGACCTCGATCGCGTTGTTGCTGACCTCTTCGCCCCACGCGCACAGCAGCTCGACCAGCTGCTCCTTGCTGACGAGCCGGCCGGCGCGTTGCAGCAGCACCTCGAGCAGGCTCAGCTCGCGCGCCGAGAGCTCGACCATCTGGTCGTTCAGGTAGGCCACGCGGCCGGTCGCATCGAAACTCAGCGGCCCATGCTTGATCATTGCCGACGCCGAGCCCAGGCCGCGCCGCGTGAGCGCGCGCACGCGGGCCTCAAGCTCCTGCAACGAGAACGGCTTGGCCATGTAGTCGTCGGCACCGAGGTCCAGCCCCTTGACGCGCTGCTCGACGCTGTCGGCGGCCGTCAGGATCAGCACCGGCACGCTCGAGCCGCGCGCCCGCAGCTTGCGCAGCACCTCCAAGCCATGCAGCCTGGGCAGGCCGAGGTCGAGGATCACCAGGTCGAATTCATGCGAGGCCAGCGCCGCGTCGGCCTCGGTGCCGCTGCCGACCTGGTCCGCCGAATAGCCGGCGTTGCGCAACGAGCGCAGCAGGCCGTCGGCGAGCACTTGATCATCTTCCGCGATCAGGATGCGCATGGTCGTCTCCTGTTTTTTCGATTGTAGGGAGGGCCTTGAAAAGTCTCGTACAGGTACTGTACAAACATCCAGCTTTTGCGATAATGCCGTCAACTTTCAGGAGAACCCCTTGGACGCTACCGCCAAAGTTTCGCAACCCGCCGCCCCCGTCAACAGCGAGAAGGCCAAAGCCTTGCAGGCCGCGCTGGCGCAGATCGAAAAGCAGTTCGGCAAGGGCACGATCATGCGCCTGGGCGAAGGCGAGGTGATCGAAGACATCGAGGTCGTCTCGACCGGCTCACTGGGCCTCGACATGGCGCTCGGCGTCGGCGGCCTGCCGCGCGGCCGCGTCGTCGAGATCTACGGCCCTGAATCGAGCGGCAAGACCACGCTGACGCTGCAGGTCATCGCCGAGATGCAGCGCGTCGGCGGCACCTGTGCCTTCATCGATGCCGAGCACGCGCTCGACATCGCCTACGCCCAGAAGCTCGGCGTCAATCTGCAAGACCTGCTGATCAGCCAGCCCGACACCGGCGAGCAGGCGCTCGAGATCGTCGACGCGCTGGTGCGCTCCGCCTCGGTCGACCTGGTCGTCGTCGACTCGGTCGCCGCGCTCACACCCAAGGCCGAAATCGAAGGCGAGATGGGCGACTCGCTGCCCGGCCTGCAGGCGCGGCTGATGAGCCAGGCGCTGCGCAAGCTCACCGGCAGCATCAAGCGCACCAACACGATGGTGATCTTCATCAACCAGATCCGCATGAAGATCGGCGTGATGTTCGGCTCGCCCGAAACCACCACCGGCGGCAACGCACTGAAGTTCTACGCCTCGGTGCGGCTCGATATCCGCCGCATCGGCTCGATCAAGAAGGGCGAAGAGGTCATCGGCAACGAGACCAAGGTCAAGGTCGTCAAGAACAAGGTCTCGCCGCCGTTCAAGACCGCCGAGTTCGACATCCTCTACGGCGCCGGCATCAGCCGTGAAGGCGAGATCATCGACATGGGCGTCGAGCAGAAGGTGCTCGAAAAGAGCGGCTCCTGGTACGCCTACAACGGCGAGAAGATCGGGCAGGGCAAGGACAACGCCCGCGAGTTCCTCAAAGAAAACCCCGCGCTTGCGTTCGAGATCGAGAACAAGGTGCGCGAAGCGGCCGGCATCCGGCTGTTGCCCAGCGCCGACGTGGCAGATGCCAAGCCGGCCAAGCTGAAGGTCGTCAAGGAATAGAAAAGAAGGGCGCGGCAATGAAAGCGCAGCGCTCGTTGAAGGGGCGCGCGCTGCAATGGCTGGCGCAGCGCGAGCACAGCCGCAGCGAGTTGCGGCGCAAGCTGCTGCCGCATGCGGTGGCCGAGGCTCAGGCGGCCGCTGATGCGGGCGACCCGGCCGCCGAGCTGGCGCCTGCTGCCCGCGTCGATGCACTGCTCGATTGGCTCGAGGCGCATAGTTACCTGTCCCACGAGCGCTTTGTCGAGTCGCGCGTGCATGCGCGCGCGTCGCGTTTCGGCAACCTGCGGATTCGGCAGGAGCTCAAGCAACACCAGGTCGCGCTGCCCGCCGAGGCGGCGCAGGCACTCAAAGACAGCGAGCTGCAGCGTGCCTGCGCGGTGCTCGAACGCAAGTTCGCCAAGCCTCCGTCCAATCCGGGCGAGCGTGCCAAGCAGGCGCGGTTCCTGGCCGGCCGCGGCTTCTCGCCCGAGGTGATCGCGCGCGCGCTGCGCCGGGATGGTGCAGAGCAACATGCTACATTCGACGACTGATCTGCAGGCCCGGCGGGCGTAGTTTGTTTCGCCGCGTGCGCTGTTGTGCACTGTTCAAGGTGCTCCATTTCCGATTCACGCCGCCGACCACTCTCCACCGATGGCCTTGCCGACCGCCGCGCCAGAGCGCCAGCTCAAGCACCGCCGCAGCATCGACGTGCAGATCTATGCGCGCGGCAACGGCCTGTGGGAAGTCGACGCCCACATCACCGACACGCGCACTGCCGAGATCCGCATGGCGACCGGCTTGCTGCCGGCCGGCGCGCCGATCCATGACATGCTGCTGCGCCTGGTGGTCGACGAGCGCTTCAACATCGTCGAGGCCGGCGCGCAAACCTCGGCGATGCCCTACCCGGGCGAGTGCAATTCGTACGGCGATGCCTACGCGCGCCTCGTCGGCCTGAACCTGATGCGCGGCTTCCGCCAGGCCGTCAAGGAGCGGCTCGGCGGTACGCGGGGCTGCACCCACATCACCGAGCTCGCCCTGGTGCTGCCGACCGCGGTGGTGCAGGCCTTTGCCGGTGACGTGATCGACACCCGCGGCGACGCCGCCGACAGCGAACAACCTTTCCAGATCGACCGCTGCCACGCGCTGCGCGCCGAAGGCCTTGCCGTGAAAACGTACTATCCGCGTTGGTATCGCGCAGCCCCAGCCACCTCCCGAAACTGACAGCCATCAGAAGGCCCACCATGAAGATTCACGAGTACCAAGGCAAAGAAATCCTGCGCCAGTTCGGCGTCCCGGTGCCGCGCGGCTACCCGGCGTTCAGCGTCCTCGAGGCGTCCGAAGCAGCGCAAAAACTCGGCGGCCCGGTGTGGGTCGTGAAGGCGCAGATCCACGCTGGCGGCCGCGGCAAGGGCGGTGGCGTCAAGCTGGCGCGCTCGCTCGACGAGGTGAAGAAGCTGTCCGGCGAGATCCTCGGCATGCAGCTGAAGACGCACCAGACCGGCCCCGAAGGCCAGAAGGTGCGCCGCCTGTTGATCGAAGACGGCGCCGACATCAAGAAGGAGTACTACGTCGCCGCCGTCACCGACCGCGCCACGCAGAAGGTCGCGATCATGGCCAGCTCCGAAGGCGGCATGGACATCGAAGAGGTCGCCCACGCGACGCCCGAGAAGATCCTGAAGGTCTTCGTCGACCCGGCGACCGGCCTGACCGACGCGCAAGGCGCCGAGCTCGCGAACGGCATCGGCGTTCCGGCCGGAAGCCAAGCGCAGGCGATCGACGTGTTCAAGAAGCTCTACCAGTGCTACATGGACACCGACTGCGCGCTGGCCGAGATCAACCCGCTGATCCTCGAGGGCAACGGCAACATCAAGGCACTCGACGCGAAGTTCAACTTCGACAGCAATGCCTTGTTCCGCCACCCCGAGATCGTCGCCTACCGCGATCTGGACGAAGAAGACCCGGCCGAGATCGAAGCCAGCAAGTTCGACCTGGCCTACATCCAGCTCGACGGCAACATCGGCTGCCTGGTGAACGGCGCCGGCCTCGCGATGGCGACGATGGACACGATCAAGCTGTTCGGCGGCGAGCCGGCGAACTTCCTCGACGTGGGCGGCGGCGCGACCGCCGAGAAGGTCACCGAGGCCTTCAAGATCATGCTCGGCAACCCGAAGGTCAAGGCGATTCTCGTCAACATCTTCGGCGGCATCATGCGCTGCGACACCATCGCCGAAGGCGTGATCGCCGCGTGCAAGGCGGTCAACCTGACGGTGCCGCTGGTCGTGCGCATGAAGGGCACCAACGAAGACCTCGGCAAGAAGATGCTGAAGGAATCGGGCCTGCCCATCATCACCGCCGAATCGATGGCCGACGCCGCGAAGGCCGTGATGGCCGCGCTCGCCAAGTAAGCGCCCGCGCCGCACACAAGGAATCCACATGAGCATCCTGATCAACAAAGACACCAAGGTCATTACCCAGGGCATCACCGGCAAGACGGGCCAGTTCCACACCCGCATGTGCCGTGACTACGCGAACGGCCAGAACTGCTTCGTCGCCGGCGTGAACCCGAAAAAGGCCGGCGAGAACTTCGAAGGCATCCCGATCTACGCCAACGTGACCGAGGCGGCCAAGGCCACCGGCGCGACGGTGAGCGTGATCTACGTGCCGCCGGCCGGCGCCGCTGCGGCGATCTGGGAAGCAGTCGAGGCCGACCTCGACCTCGCGATCTGCATCACCGAAGGCATCCCGGTCAAGGACATGCTGCTGGTGCGCAACCGCATGAAGGAAAAGGAAGCCAAAGGCGGCAAGAAGACGCTGCTGCTCGGGCCGAACTGCCCCGGCCTGATCACGCCGGACGAGATCAAGATAGGCATCATGCCCGGCCACATCCACAAGGCCGGCCGCGTCGGCGTCGTGTCGCGTTCGGGCACGCTGACCTACGAAGCGGTGGCGCAGCTGAGCGAGTTGGGCATCGGCCAGTCGAGCGCGGTCGGCATCGGCGGCGACCCGATCAACGGGCTCAAGCACATCGACATCATGAAGCTGTTCAACGACGACCCGAACACCGACGCGGTGATCATGATCGGCGAGATCGGCGGCCCCGACGAGGCCGATGCTGCGCGCTGGTGCCAGGCCAACATGAAGAAGCCCATCGTCGGCTTCATCGCCGGCGTGACCGCGCCCGCGGGCAAGCGCATGGGCCATGCCGGCGCGCTGATCTCGGGCGGTGCCGACACGGCAGACGCCAAGCTCGAGGTGATGGAGGCCTGCGGCTTCACGGTCACGCGCAACCCGTCGGAGATGGGCAAGCTGCTCAAGGGCCTGCTGTAAGCGGCTCGGGCGCGCGACGGCGATGGACCTCACCTCTGCTGCATTCTGGACGGCGCTGGGGTCGATCGTCCTCGCCAACGTCGTGCTCTCCGGCGACAACGCGGTGGTGATCGCGCTCGCGGCGCGTTCGCTGCCGCCGCATCAGCAAACGAAGGCGATCTTCTGGGGCAGCGCCGCGGCGATCGTGCTGCGCATCGTGCTCACGCTGATCGCGGTCGAGATGCTGAAGTGGCCTTACCTGAAGATCGTCGGCGCGCTGCTGCTGCTGTACATCGGCATCTCGCTGCTCAGTGAGGACAGCGAAGACGCAGAGGGCCACAAAGAGATCGGCACCATGGCCGCGGCGATCCGCACCATCCTCGTGGCCGATCTGGTGATGAGCCTGGACAACGTGCTGGCCGTCGCGGCCGCGGCACAGGGCAATACAGTGCTGCTGGTGATCGGCCTGGCGATCAGCATCCCGCTGATCGTGTTCGGCAGCACGCTGCTGCTGAAGGTGATGGAGCGCTTCCCGATCATCATCACGCTGGGCGCGGCATTGCTCGGTTTTCTGGCCGGCGAGATGCTGACGACCGACCCGGCCGTGACCTTGCGCTTCGGCGAGTCGTCGCACGACCTCGTGAACGGCGCCGGGGCCATCGGCGCGGCGATCGTCGTCGCGGTCGGCCTGTGGCTGCAACGGCGCGCGCGTACCCACAGCGCGGCGTAACGCGATCGGCCGGCCTCCTGTAAACTTGCCCGCTTGAAGGGGAGTAGCTCGACTGTCGAGCCGGATCAGAATCGGCGCGACAGTTCAGGCAAGCCGTCAGTACGTGGTGTCTTCGCAAAGAGGGCGTCACCGGTTTGCCAGGCCGCGCAGCCATGCCGGCCGAGCAAGACCTTCGATGCAAGTCGCACTGCGACGGGCTCGAAGGTGGCATCTCCTCACCCCTGATCCCGTTGTCTCCTGCGATTTGCACGCCTTGATGTTGTGCAACTCACTCTGGAGCCTCCATGGAACTCTTCTCTGCCCCCTGGCTGTCGGCGCTGCTGGCCATCGTCCTGATCGACCTCGTCCTCGCGGGCGACAACGCGATCGTGATCGCGCTCGCGGCGCGCCAGCTGCCGGCGCACCTGCAAAAGAAGGCGATCGTCTGGGGCACGGTCGGCGCGATCGTCGTGCGCAGCGTGATGACGATCGGCGTCGTCTGGCTGCTCAAGATCCCGGGCCTGATGCTGGTCGGCGGACTCGGCCTCGTCTGGATCGCCTACAAGCTGCTGGCACAGAAGGACGATGGCGGCGAGGCCCACCAGCCCGCCGCGGCGACCTTCTGGGGCGCGATGAAGACCATCGTGATCGCGGACGCGCTGATGGGCATCGACAACGTGCTCGGCGTGGCCGGCGCCGCCAAGGGCGGCTTCGATCTGGTCGTCATCGGCCTGCTCATCAGCGTGCCCATCGTCGTCTGGGGCAGCACGCTGGTGCTCAAGCTGGTCGAGCGCTTCCCCGTCATCACGTATGTCGGCGCGGGTGTGCTCGCCTACACCGCGGCCCACATGATAGTCAGCGAGCCGCTGCTCGACGCGGTGTTCGACGCCAGTCTGCTGAGCCGCGTGCTCGCGCATGCGGTGTTGGTCGTCGGCGTGCTCGCGGCCGGCTGGTGGACCGCACGGCGTTCGGCGCAAACCGCTCCGGCGGCGCGCTGACCGCCACGGCGGCGTCAGCGCGTCGGCGAGCGGCGACTCGGATGCGCAGGACCTGACATCGCTGTGCTAACGTGCCTGCGCATGAGCAGGCCCGAGAGACTTGTAGCCGGCGCCGCAGTCACGCAGCGGGGCGCCTGATGCTGGGCGTGCCGCTGGGCGGCTGGGTCGCATTCGTGCTGGTCGGCGTGGCCGCCTTTGCGCTCGGCTGGCGGGCCGGCTCGCGCCGTGCTGATCGCGGGCCCTGGTCGCCGACGACCCCTGCAACGGCTGCGTCCGCGGGCACCGCAACGGCGCCAGCGCCGCCCGCCGGCGCGGAGTCACCCGAACCCACCGAACTCACCGAACCGATGCTGCGCACCGAACGCGCCACGCTCGGCCGCTATCGGCTCGAGCGTCAGATCGGCCGCGGCTCAATGGGCGCGGTCTACCTCGGGCACGATCCGCAGATCGGCCGCGCGGTCGCGATCAAGACCATGGCGCTGAGCCGCGAGTTCGAAGGCCACGAACTCGCTGAGGCGCGTGCCCGTTTCTTCCGCGAAGCCGAGATGGCGGGGCGCCTGCATCACCCCGACATCGTCGCGATCTTCGATGCCGGCGAAGAAGGCGGGCTGGCGTTCATCGCGATGGAGTACGTGAAGGGCCACGACCTGCTGCGCCACACGTTGCCCGGCAAGCTCTTGCCGGTGCCGGTGGTGCTGGACACGCTCGCGCGCGTCGCGCTGGCGCTCGCGTACGCGCACACGCAGGGCGTGGTGCACCGCGACATCAAGCCCGCCAACGTGATGATCGACCCCGACAGCGGCGCGATCAAGGTCACCGATTTCGGCATCGCCAGCATCACCAACGCCTGCCGCACCCGGACCGGCATGGTGCTGGGCACGCCGTCATTCATGTCGCCCGAGCAGATGGCGGGCCGCCGCGTCGACGGCCGCACCGACCTGTACTCGCTCGGCGTGATGCTGTTCCAGCTGCTGACCGGCGCGCTGCCGTACGCGTCCGGGTCGATGGCGCAGTTGATGAACCAGATTGCCAACGACCCCGCACCCGACGTGCGCACGCTGCGCCCGGATCTGCCCGAGGAGCTCGCCAACGTGATCGCGCTCGCGCTCGAGAAGCGCCCCGAGGTACGCTATGCCGACGGCGGCCAGCTGGCGAGCGACCTGCGCGCGGTCGCGGCGCTGATGGCCATGTCGGCGCGCGCCGCGGCTGTGACCGACACCCAGGATTCGGGGGCTTTGGTGACAGGCGCAAGAAAAACCCCTGCTGATCCGATGCACAATGCCGACCACTGACACGAGCCCGCATGTCCGCAAGCGCCCCGTCCATGACCCTTGAGTTTTTCAGCGCCACCGATACCGGCCGAGCGCGCAACAACAACGAGGATTCGGTGGCCGTGGACGAACCCACTGCACTGGTCGTCCTGGCCGACGGCATGGGCGGCTACAACGCCGGCGAAGTCGCCAGCGGCATGGCGACCTCGTTCATCAAGTCCGAGCTCGGCCGCTGGCTCTCCGAGGCCTCCGAGAGCGCCACCGACACCGATGTGCGCCGCGCGATGGACATCTGCGTCGACAACGCCAACCGCGCGATCTTCAACGCCGCCAATTCCAACCCGCAGTACGCCGGTATGGGCACGACGCTGGTCGTCGGCGTGTTTCGCGATTCGCGCCTGCTGATGGGCCATGTGGGCGACTCGCGGGCCTACCGCCTGCGCGCATCGCGCCTGACCCAGATCACGCACGACCACTCGCTGCTGCAGGAGCAGATCGACTCCGGCCTGATCACGCCCGAGCAGGCCGCGTTCTCGGCCAACAAGAACCTGGTCACGCGCGCCGTCGGCGTCGAAGACACGGTGCTGCTGGAAACGCATCTTCACGATGTGTTGCCGGGCGACACCTACCTGCTATGCTCGGACGGACTGTCCGATATGCTCGACGACGAGAGCATCACGCAGCTGCTGATGGGCGCCGAGACACTGCCCGAAGCGGCCGGCGCGCTGATCGACGCCGCCAACGATGCGGGCGGCAAGGATAATATTTCGGTCGTTCTGGCGAGGGTTCGTGGGCCCGCCGGCACACCGCGGTCGTGGTGGCCCTTCAGGCGCTGAGATTGCGGGCAAGAGCAAGCAAAGACTTAGACACAAGAGGTCAAGAAGCATGGGCAAACTGGTCGTATCGCTCGATGGTGTGGTGATCAAGGAAGTACAGATCACCAAGGACAAGACCACGCTCGGTCGCCGGCCCTACAACGACATCGTGATCGACAACCTCGCGGTCAGCGGCGAGCACGCCGTGCTCCAGATGGTCGGCGCCGACGTCTTCATCGAAGACCTCAACAGCACCAACGGCACCTACATCAACGGTAAGGCCGTCAAGAAGCAGCTGCTCAGCCACAACGACACGGTCGAGATCGGCAAGTACAAGATCAAGTTCATGGTCGAAGACGGCACCGACTACGAAAAGACCATGATCATGAAGCCCGGTGCGCGCGCGCCGGCTCCGGGCGCGCAGCCGTCCGGCTTCGGCGGCTCCGGCTTCGGCTCGCTCGGTGCGTCGTCCACGCCGGCGTCGATCCGCGTACTCAACGGCGCCGCGGCCGGCCGCGAGGTCGCACTGACCAAGGTCGTGACGACCGTCGGCAAGCCCGGCGTGCAGGTTGCGTCCATCACGAAGCGGCCGGGTGGCTATGTGCTCGCCCACGTCGAAGGCACCTTGCAACCCACCGTCAACGGCAACCCGGTCGTCGGCGAAACCGTGCACCTGAAGAACGGCGACGTGATCGAACTCGCCGGCACGCAGATGCAGTTCGTTCAGGCCTGATTCTCGGCGGCGCGACGGCGATCTGCCCGCGCCAGCGGGTGCCGTTGCAAATATCGAAGGGCGGGGCTCTGGCGCGTGAACGCCAGGGGCAAACAGCGTCCGTGACGCTTTTCACGCCGGCGCGCCCGGCCACTGCGCGCAACCCCCGGTTTGACGACGAAATGCGACTTTGGCGGCTTGCGCGGGCCTCGCCCCGACTGCACCATGCGCTGACTCGCCCTCGACCCGCCGGCAGCGGCAAACCCGAGGCTCGCACACGACCCATGACCGCAGCATGTCCGGCCGCCTTCCGGATGGGGCGGTGCTCATACCAACGACAAGCCATGATCCTCAACGTGCTCGGATGCTCCGGGGCCATCGCCGCGGGCTGCAAGACCACGGCGTTTCTGCTCGACGGCGACGTGCTGATCGATGCCGGCACCGGCGTGGGCGATCTCGCGCTGGACGAGCTGGCGCGCATCGACCACATCCTGATCAGCCATTCGCACCTCGACCACGTGCTCGCCATCGGCCTGCTCGCCGACAGCGTGATGCGCGTGCGCCGCGCCCAGGGCCGAGGCGCGATCTGCGTGCATGCCTTGCCCGAGACGCTGGCCGCCCTGCGCACCCACATCTTCAACGGCGTGATCTGGCCCGACTTCACGCGCCTGCCGAGCGCCGAGCAACCGATGCTCCAACTCGTCTCGTTCGAGGTCGGCGAGGTGCTCACGCTGAACGGCAAACGCATCGAAGTGCTGAGCGCCTCGCATACCGTGCCAGCGGTCGGCTTTGCAGTCGAGTGCCGCGGCGCCGAGGGATCGACCGAGCCGCCCGGCTGGTGGGTCTACACCGGCGACACCGGCCCGAACCCGCTGCTCTGGGAGCGGCTGCGCAAGATGCGCGTGGCGCACCTGATCATCGAGACCGCGTTCAGTGACGAAGAGCGTCAGCTCGCGCGCATCAGCCGCCACCTGTGCCCGGCGGCGCTGGGGCACGAGCTGGTGCAGCTCGGGGGCAGCGTCGACGTGCACATCACGCACATCAAGCCTGGCGAAGTGGATGCCGTGATGGCCGAGATCGGCCGGCTGGGTACGAGCCATCGCATTCATGCGCTGGCGGCCGGGCAGGTGATGGATCTGTCGCGCGGCTGAGGCGGCGAAGTGACCATTTGTGTCATTCGCGACCCGCGTTCGGATGATTGGTGACTCTTTGTGTCGGCTTCGGGGTTGAATCTCACGGTTTTTAGGGGTTGACGCGATGGCACGGCGTCTGCAACTAGCAGCCTGTCTTCCACCCCACCCGAATTTCTCAGGAGTTACCGACCATGAAGCGTTCTATCCAAAAGGGTTTCACCCTCATCGAATTGATGATCGTTGTCGCGATCATCGGCATCCTGGCGGCGGTTGCGCTGCCGGCATATCAGGACTACACGATCCGCGCGAAGGTCTCTGAAGGTCTTGTGCTGTCGGGTGCGCTGAAGACGGCCATTACTGAAAATCACCAAGCCGCAGGCCCCGCCACGAAGCTGTGCAATTCCGACGCTACTTGCGCGGTCATTGGCACTTCCTGGATGGGTACCACCAACTTGAACGGCAACCGTAACGTCACCTCTGTGGAGAGCGATGCAGCAGGTGTCATCACGATCACGTACACAGCTGCTGTCGTGCCTACCGGTGCCAATACGATTCTTGTCGTTCCCACCCCGGCCGACCTTTCTGCCGCGACGTCTGCTGGCGCGACCATCAGCTGGGCCTGCACCACGGGTACGGTTCAGGTTAAGTATCGCCCGGCCGCCTGCCGTTGATGCGCAGACCGCTCAGCTAATCAGACTCCAAGTAAAAGGCGGCGTGCTTCGGTACGCCGCCTTTTGCATTTCGACTTCCAAACGTACATTGCTGCGCTATGACAACGGCACTTCAGCATTTGAATCTCCAAACGCGGCTAAAGGCCGCCAGCATCCACCTTGGCGCCAGCGCGACTGTTGCGGCATTGACTGCGCTGCTGGTCTTTGGACTATGGTTCCCCTATCCGTACCGCGAGCTTGCGGGCGGCCGCGAACTGTTCCTGCTGATTCTTGGCGTAGACGTGGTGTGCGGGCCACTTCTGACGCTGGTAGTGTTCGACCCACGCAAGCACCGCCAGGAGCTGGTCCGAGATATCTCCCTGGTGGCCCTGATCCAGGTCGCTGCGCTGGCCTATGGACTTCATACCGTGGTGCAGGCTCGGCCAGTGCTGTTGGCGTTTGAGGCGGACCGTTTCCGCGTGGTGACCGTTGCGGAGATAGACCCGAGTAAGCTGGAACAGGCTCCCAAAGGCTTGCGGACGCTCGGCTTCACTGGGCCTCGTGTAATTGGCGTGCAAATTCCCAAACCTACAGATTCCGACTTTATGAGCAACCTCGACACGGCAATGGCCGGGCTGGAGGTGACCTTCAGACCGGCCTTCTGGCGAGCCTACGACGAACAGCGCGCGACCGTACGGCAAAAGGCCAAGCCGTTGTCTATGCTGAAACAAACCCATCCTGAGCAAACGGCAGTGATCGCCAAGGCGGTGGCGGAGACTGGCCTTGCCGAAGGCCGGCTTCGGTACCTGCCACTGCAGAGCCGCCGCAGTGCAAACTGGGTTGCACTGGTCGACCATGAGACCGCCAACGTGGTGGGGTTCGCGCCGGTCGACGGTTTCTAGAATGCATGTGAGTCTGCGTGGTTTCATCGTCGGAGCCGACTGACTCTGCTGTTCATCTTTGTGATGGTGCCCAGCGCCTCGCGCACCGGTGCGGTTAGCGTCGGCCGCTCGCGGTCTGAGCCGTGCTCGACTGGCGCCTCTCGGGCCGCAGGCGCGTGTAGCTGCTCGCACCGATCGCGTACGGCGTGTTCTGGCTCGGCACCTCGGCCTGGGCCGATTACCGCCGCCATGCGTTCGGTGGCGAGACACGCTTCTCGAACAAGGGCGACATCTCGAGCTGAAACCGCTTGCTCCTCATGGTGACTCCGCCCGGGACCGCTTTGACCTCACTCAGCTTGCATCGCTCACCGCCTCCCAGTTCAGGCGCCCATCGGCGACTTTCAAGGCAGCTGGGGGACCGCCCATTAGGCTCGAGTGTGCACACAAGGGTTGGCAATAAATCTCGCATCATTGACATGAATTCATGTTGTATCAATGACTTGCATGCATCATGATGTTGGCAATATCAGACGCAATGTACGACCAGCCGCATCAGTTCGAACCGCTTCTGCCAAGCGCCGTCCAGCAGGAGCCATTGCTCGCCAAGGCGCACGACTTGGCGCGCGCTGCCACCCAGCTGGCAGGGCTGCCCGTGGCGCCCGAATTGCGCGGGCTCTTGCGTGGCATGAACTCGTACTACACCAACCGCATCGAGGGGCAGCACACTCGCCCGCACGAGATCGAGGCGGCGCTGCGCAAGGACTTCTCCGCCGACCAGGGCCTGGCGGCAAAACAGCGCCTCGCCGTGGCCCACATCGAAGCCGAAACCGCGATCGAGCAGCGTTGCGTCGGCGACCCGGGAGCGCGCTGGCTCTACAGTGCCGACGCCGTGTCCACGCTGCACCGCGAACTCTTCGTGCGCCTGCCTGCGGCCGATCTGATGACGCCCGAGGGCCAGCCCATCATTCCGGGCCAACTGCGCCAGCGCGAGGTGAAGGTCGGCCAGCATGTGGCGCCGGCACAGGGCAGCGTGCCGGCGTTCATCGAGCGCTGGGCCGGGTTTTATGGCGAGGTTCGCCGTGGCGAAGCGGCACTGCTGGCACTGGCGGCCGCGCATCAGCGCCTGGGCTGGATTCACCCGTTCATCGACGGCAACGGCCGCGTGATGAGGCTGCACACCCACGCGCTGCTGAGCGCACTCGGCTACACCAACGGCCTGTGGTCGCCGCTGCGCGGTTTTGCGCGCGCTACCGATCGCTACTACGTGCTTCTGGCCGAGGCCGACCAGCCACGCCGAGGTGACCTGGACGGCCGCGGCAACCTCAGCGAGCACTCGCTGGTCGCATGGATCGACTACGTGCTCGACGTGTGCCTGGACCAGGTCCGGTTCACGGCGGGTCTGCTCGACCTGTCCGCGATGGAGCGCCGCATCGCGGCCTGCCTGGCTTTCGAAGAGGAGACCTTGCGCTCGGGCGTACGCCGCGAAGCGTTACGGCCGTTGCACTATCTCTTCCTGACCGGCGGTGAGCTGGAGCGGGGTGAGTTCAAGTCGATGACGGGGCTGGGCGACCGCACCGCGGTCTCGGCGCTGTCGGCGTTGGTCAAGCGAGGCTTGCTGAAGTCGGACACGCCGCAGGGCAAGGTGCGGTTTGCGTTGCCGCTGCACGCACTGCGCTTTTACTTTCCTGCGCTCTGGCCGGAGGCGGAGGCTGACGCTCAGGAACGCTGAATCGGCGCTGTGGAGTATTGAGCAACAAACGCCACCTGCCGCGCTCGCGTGAGACTTCGCCGACAGGGGCAGATCAGCATCCAGCCCCTCTACACTTGCGCCCCATGCCGGATCCCCTGATGAGTCCCCCATGACTGTGCGACCCGTGTGGCCGATATGTGCCGTGCTGGCGATGGCCGCGCCGGCGCTGCTGGCATTCAACCTGCCGCCCTCTGCGACGTTCTTCAATCAGGCCGCAGCGCTGGTCGGCTGGGGTGGCTTCCTGGTCATGGTCGCCGCCGACACTCCCTTTCGTCCGCGCTTGGGTAGCGCGGGCCTGACCGCCTTGCTCGCTGCACTGGCACTGCTGCTCGCCTCGTCACTCGCCTCGCCGCTCTGGGCTGGCCTGCCATCCGCGCTCGCCCTGTCCGGCGCCGGCATGATCGCCGCCGCTGCACTGGCTGCGCTGGTTGGCGCATCAGCGCAATCCACCGGCCTCGGTGTCACCGCTTTCCGCGCGCTCTGCATCGGCATGGTCATCGCCGGCGTTGCCAGCAGCCTGATCGGCATCGTGCAGGTCTTCGCGCCGCAATGGCCCGATGGCGATGTCGTCGCGCGCACCTATATCGCCGGCCGCGCGGTCGGCAACATGCGGCAGCCGAACCACCTCAGCAGCCTGCTCGTCTGGGCCAGCATCGCGGCGGTGTGGCTCACCGAAACCGGCGTGCTCAGGCGCTGGGTTGGCGCGGCGCTGACGCTGCTGTTCATCTTCGTGATCGTGCTCAGCGCCTCGCGCACCGGCACGGTCAGCGTCGGGTTGCTCGCGGTCTGGGCCTTGCTCGACCGGCGCCTCTCGGGCCGCATGCGCGTGCTGCTGCTGCTCGCGCCGGTGGCGTATGGCGTGTTCTGGCTCGGCACCTCGGCCTGGGCCGACTACAGCCACCATGTGTTCGGCGGCGAGACGCGCTTTTCGACCAAGGGCGACATCTCGAGCTCGCGCTGGGGCATCTGGTCGAACACGCTCGCGTTGATCCGGATGCACCCATGGGCCGGCGTCGGTTTCGGCGAGTTCAATTTCGCATGGACACTGACGCCCTTCCCTGGTCGGCCGGTCGCGTTCTTCGACCACACGCACAACATCGTGCTGCAGTTCGCGGTCGAGCTCGGGGTGCCGCTGGCGCTGACGGTGCTCGTGCTGCTGGCGTGGGCGATGGTCGCGGCCGTGCGCGCCGCACTGGACGCGCGATCGGATGCCGACCCGGCGCAGGCGCCGCTGCGCCGCGCCGCCGTCGTGATGGTGCTGATGATCCTGTTGCACAGCCTGCTCGAATATCCGCTGTGGTACGCCTACTTCCTGCTGCCGGCGGCGTTTGCGTTCGGCCTGGCCTTGGGCCGGCCTGCCGACAACGGCGCGCGCGCGGGCACGGCAGCCATCGTTGAGTCCGGACCGACATGGCCCTTGGTTGCCGCGTCGCTGGTGCTGATGCTCGGCGGCATGGTATCGGTCATCGACTACAGCCGCGTCGTGGCCATCTTCGCGCCCGCCGAGGGCGCGCCGCCATTGGCCGAGCGCATCGCGAGCGGCCAGCGCAGCATCTTCTTTGCGCATCAAGCCGACTACGCCGCGGCGACCACCGCCGAGCGCTCGGCCGATGCCATGCCGGCGTTCCAGCGCGCGCCGCACAACTTGCTCGACGCGCGCCTGATGATCGCGTGGGCCAAGGCGCTGGACGAGTCCGGCGACCACGAGCGCGCGCGCTACGTGGCGCAGCGCCTGAAGGAATTCAACAACGATCAGGCGGCCGAGTTCTTCGCGCCTTGCGCCGAGACGCCGCACCGCGGCGTGCCGCTGCCGTTCCAGTGCGAGCCGCCATCGCGGCAGTTCGGCTATGAGGACTTCCGGTAGCTGCCGGGCGTGATACTCATGAGCGCGACAGCCACCTTGTCGAAGAAGTTCCAGATCTCCGTTCCCAAGGCCGTGCGCGAAAAGCAGCACCGGGAGGCGGGCCAGGAATTCGTCTTCATCCCCAAAGGGCTCGGCGTGTTGATGATGCCGGTGCCGCCACTGGACCAGCTCCAGGGCATCGCCAAGGGCGCGAAGGCCACTGCGTATCGCGACCGCAACGACCGGTACTGAAGGCCCACTGCTCGCCGCCGAGCTGCACCGGCGCCACCAGCTGGCGACCGCCGACGCGATCGTCTACGCGACAGCGCAAGCGCAAGGCGCGAACCTGCTGACCTGCGACGCGCATTTCGAGGGGCTACCGGGCATCGCCTACTTTCGCAAGCGCGCCTGATCTGCGCGCGAGCGCATCGAGCAACTCAGCCCGGCGCGACCCAATCGCCCGACTTGCCGCCGTGCTTCTCGAGCACTTTGATCTCGCCCATCACCATGCCGCGATCGGCCGCCTTGCACATGTCGTAGATCGTCAGCAGGCCGATCTGCACGGCGGTCAGCGCCTCCATCTCGACGCCGGTGCGGCCCAGCGTCTCGACCTGCGCAATGCAGCGCACGCTGCTCGAGGTGGCATCGGTCTCGAACTCGACTACGACGCGCGTGATCGGCAGCGGGTGGCACAGCGGGATCAGCTCGGTGGTGCGCTTGGCCGCCTGGATCGCAGCGATGCGCGCGACGCCGATCACGTCGCCCTTCTTCGCGCTGCCACTCTCGATCAGCGCCAGCGTGGCCGGCAGCATGCGGATCACGCCGCTGGCGCGCGCGATGCGGTGCGTCTCGCGCTTGGCCGAGACATCGACCATGTGCGCCTGGCCCTGCGCGTCGAAGTGGGTCAGGGTCGACGACGCTGGCGCAGGCGGTGAGGCAGGCGGTGAACTCATGGCACGAAACAGTCTCGAAACGTTTGTGCGGCATGATAGCCACCGCGCCTACATTGCATCGTCCTGTGCCGAACGTCCCCACCCACTGCCGCCCTTGGCGCATGCGCCTCGCGGCGACACTCTGCGCCGGTGCTCAGCTGTTCGCGCCGGTCTATGCGCAGAACCAGCTGCCGGCGCTCGGCGACCCGGCCTCCGAAGACTTCAGCCTCGCCACCGAGCGCAAGCTCGGCGAAGAGATCATGCGCGAGATCCGCGCCGACCCCGACTACCTCGACGACCCGGTGCTGCTCGAGTATCTGCAGTCGCTGTGGCAGCCGCTGGTGGCGCAGGCGCGCGTGCGCGGCAACATCAGCTCGGACATCGACCAGCGCCTGGCCTGGGAGCCCTTCCTCGTGCGCGACAAAGAGGTCAACGCGTTCGCGCTGCCCGGCGGCTACGTGGGCGTGAATCTCGGCCTGATGGCGATCACTTCGACGCGCGACGAGCTCGCCTCGGTGCTCGCGCACGAGATGTCGCACATCACGCAGCGCCACATCGCGCGCAGCATCGCCAACAGCCGGCACCAGACGCTGCTCAGCCTGGCGACGCTGCTGGCCGGCATCGTCGTCGCCAGCCGCGCCGGCAGCAGCAGCATCGACGCGGCCAACGCGGCCGTGGTCGGCAGCCAGGCGCTGGCGGTGCAAGGCATGCTCAACTTCTCGCGCGACATGGAGCGCGAGGCCGACCGCGTCGGCTTTCAGGTGATGACCGGCGCCGGCTTCGCGCCCGGCGGCATGGCGGCGATGTTCGAGAAGCTCGAGCAGTCCTCGCGCCTGAACGATGCCGGTGGCTACCCGTATCTGCGCAGCCACCCGCTCAATAGCGAGCGCATCGGCGAAGCGCGCGCGCGCCTGGGCACGGCCGCGCCGGTCGCGCCGGTCGGCCGGCTCGAGCACAGCGCCGCGCAAGCGCGCGCGCGCGTGCTGATGGACTCGCGCTTCGACGCGCTGCGCCGCTGGCAGGCGCTCGATGGCGACCGCCTCGCGAGCAGCCCGACCGACAAGCTGATGAACGCGTACGAGAGCGCACTCGCGTCCACCTTGCTGCGCGACTGGGCGCGCGCCGATGCATCGATCGCGGTCGCCGCGCAACTGGTGCGTGGCGCCTCGCCGAGGGACGCACGCTCCGAACGCGCCATCGCGCTGCTCAATGTGCAGTCGCTGCTCGCGCGCGGCGACGTGAACCGCGCCACGGCCGCGCTCGAGCCGTACGCGGCCGACGGCTCGCGCCCCACGCTGCTGCTGGCGGCGCAGGCCGCGCTCGCGTCCGCAGCGCCCGCGCCATCGCCCGACAACGCACTGCTCAAGCCGCACGCCGACCAGCTCCAGACCTGGGTCGCGACCCACCCGCGCGACTCGCTCGCATGGACCGCGCTGAGCCAGATCCAGGAGCGTCTCGGGCAGCCGCTGCGCGCGGTGCGCGCCGATGCCGAGTCGCGCGTCGCACTCGGCGACCTGACCGGCGCGGCCGATCGCCTGCAGGCCGGCCAGCGCCGTGCGCGCAGCGGCGGGCCGGTGGACTTCATCGATGTCTCGGTGATCGACGCGCGGCTGCGCGATGTCGAGATCCTGCGCAGGCAGCAGAAGGAAGATCAGAAGGCGCTGAGGTAAGCCGCAGCCTTCAGGCCAGCGCCGGAGACGCGGACGTCAACGCGCGAAGATGCGCTCCATCGCGACGTCGATCACCATGCCGCACAAGCTATAGAGCAGCGAGCCGATCAGCGCGGCGACGAAGCCGGCGACGTGCAGCCCGTCGAGCACCGACGCGGCGAAGTAGAACATCAGCGCGTTGATCACGAACAGAAACAGGCCGAGCGTGACGACGGTGACCGGCAGCGTCAGCACGACCAGGATCGGCCGCAGCAGCGTGTTGAACAGCCCCAGCACGAAGGCCGCGATCATGGCCGAGCCGAAGCTCTTGACCGTGACGCCGGGGTACAGATAAGCCACCAGCAACAGCGCGGCGGCGAGCAACAACCAGCGGACGATGATTTTCATGGCGCGAAGAATAGCGTGCCTTGAGCGCCCCGCGGCGCACGGCATGACCTCGGACCGTTGATGTATTTAATAGGAATCATTCTCATTAGTGTTAGAGTTCGTGAACGAATGCGAAGCGCGACCGCGCGCGAACTCTCCCGATGGCCTCGTCAAGCTTGTCAGTCAATGCAATGCATCTGCCGCCGCTGCCGCGCCGCGGCGAGCGTGCCGATGGCCTGTCGGCCACGCAGCGACGCGCGATGGTGCTTGCGATCCTGGCCGCGCACGTTGCGGCCGTCTACGGCCTGCTGCAGGTGCGCGAGCTGCGCGAGGCCGCGCATGAGGTCGCACCGATGTTCGTCGACTTGATCGCGCCTCCCGCACCACCGGTGCCTGTGCCACCGCCGCCGACACCGCGGCCGATCCAGAAGAAGCCGCTGCCATCGCCGGTGATCGCCGCAGCGCCCAGCCCGGCGCCGGCGCCCTTCGTCGTGCCCGTGCCGCCGCCATTGCCCGAGCCGGTCCAGGCGCCGCCGGCACCGGCCGCCGTGCAGGCACCGCCCGCGCCGCCTGCGCCGGCCCCTGCGCCCAAGATCATCCCGGCCTCGGCGGTGCAATACCTCGAGCCGCCCGCGCCCGAGTACCCGCGCCTGTCGCGGCGCAACGCCGAGAGCGGCCGCGTGATGCTGCGCGTCTTCATCGACATCGCCGGCATGCCGCGCAACGTGCAGGTCAGCAGCTCGTCGGGCTTCGCGCGGCTCGACGACGCAGCGCTCGCCGCGGTGCAGAAGGCGCGCTTCAAACCGTATTCAGAGAACGGCCAGCCGACCGCCGGCTGGACCTATGTGCCGATCAATTTCGAACTGGAGAAGTAAGACGTGAACGCAGACACCACCCTGGGCATGGGTCACTTCCTGATGCAGAGCGATGCGGTCGGCAAGACCTTGCTGGCGATCCTGATCCTGATGTCGGTCGCCTCGTGGGCCATCATCGCGATCAAGGGCGTGGCGCAGATCGCGCGGCGCGGCCGCAGCAATGCCTTCCTGAACTTCTTCTGGAACGCAACCTCGCTCGACGCGGTCGCCGGCGAGATCAGCACGCACGGCGCGCGCGATCCGTTCTCGCACCTGACCGCGCACGCGATGCAGGCGCAGGCGCACCACGCCAAGTACGGCGCGGCCAAGCTCGAAGAGGCGGGCACCTCAAGCGAGTTCGTCACGCGCACCATCAAGAAGGTGCTCGACGAAGAAACCACGCGGCTCGAGAACGGGCTCGCGGTGCTCGCGACCGTCGGCGCGACCGCACCATTCGTCGGCCTGTTCGGCACGGTCTGGGGCGTGTACCACGCGCTCGTCGCGATCGGCATGAGCGGCGCCGGCACGCTGGACAAGGTCGCCGGCCCGGTCGGCGAGGCGCTGATCATGACGGGCCTGGGCCTGGCGGTCGCGATCCCGGCGGTGGTCGGCTACAACTGGTTGACGCGCACGAACCGCGTCACCGCCGCGAAGCTCGATGCGTTCGCGTACGAGCTGCACACCTTCGTGTCGATGGGCCAGGCGCTCGGCCACGCGGCCGATGCGGCGCCGGGCGCCGCGGCGAATGTGCGCGCGATGGGCCACCGGCCCGCGGCGGCCTGAAGGAGCAGCGGCCATGGCGTTCGCAAGCTTCGACTCCAAGAGCGCCGGCGCGCCGATGTCCGAGATCAACATGGTGCCGTTGATCGACGTGATGCTGGTGCTGCTGGTGATCTTCATCATCACGGCGCCGCTGTTGACGCAGGCCGTGAAGCTGGAGCTGCCCAAGGCGAGCTCGCAGGTGAACGACCTGCGGCCCGAGAAGGTCGAGTTCTCGATCGACGCGGCCGGCGCGTTGTACTGGAACGGCGAGCCGATCAATCGCACTGAGGCCGGCCAGCGCTTCGAGCGCGAGGGCAAGAAGCAGCCGCAGCCCGAGATCCACCTGCGCGCCGATCAGGCGGTGGCCTATCGCTTCGTCGCGCAGACCTTGGCCGATGCGTCGAAGGCCGGCCTGACCAAGGTCGGCTTCATCAGCGAGCCCGACGCCGCTGCTGCGCGCTGAGCGATGACAACGACCCCGCCACTCAAGCCGATGACGGCCTCACCGCCGACGGTCGATGCGCACGCGCACAAGCAGCGCGCGCCGGCGACGGTGCGCATCACCAGCGAGCAGCTGTTCGCCGGCGCGGTCGAAGTGCAGATCGATCACTTCGGCGCGGTGTACCGCCTCAAGCAAACCGCACTCGGGAAGCTGATCCTGACCAAGTAGTTCTGCTTCATCTTCACCCTTCAACCAAACCGCTCACGCACCAGCCCGCCGTCGCCAGCCCGTGCTTCACCAAAGGAACACTGCTGTGTCGCGTCGAACTCTCTCTTCCCGCCAAACTTCCCCAGCCACCGCGGCGCCGAGCCTATTGCCGCTCGGGGCCTTGGCCGCCGGCTTCGGCTTGTTCCATGTCGCCGCGCTCGCGCAGACGCCGGCGGCACCCGCCGCGCCGGCGTCGGCTGCGTCCGCCGCGAAGAACGAAACGACGATGCAGCCGATCTCGGTCAAGGCCAAGGCCGAGACCGATGCGAACTCGGTGCGCGCGATCACGTCGACCATCGGCAAGGGCAACCAGGACTTGCGCGACATCCCGCAATCGGTGACCGTGATCACCGAGAAGCTGATCGAAGACCGCCGCATCGACACGCTGAAGCAGGCGCTGCACCAGACCGCTGGCATCACTTTTCAAGCTGCCGAGGGCGGCGAAGAAGACATCCGCCTGCGCGGCTTCTCGCTCGCCGCGAGTGGCGACATCTATGTCGACAGCCTGCGCGACCCGGCCTTCTACGAGCGCGACACCTTCAGCTTCGACCGCATCGAGCTGCTGCGCGGTTCGGCGTCGATGCTGTTCGGCCGCGGCTCGACTGGCGGGGTCGTGAACCAGGTCAGCAAGATGCCCTTCCTCGCCGACGCGAGCGAGGTCAACTTCACCGCCGGCACCGGCAGCTACATGCGCTTCACCGGCGACTTCAACCTGAAGATGAGCGAGACCGCGGCACTGCGCGTCAACGTGATGAACACGAACGCGAGCGGTGGCGGCGGCAACGACAAGCTCGACAAGCAAGGCCTCGCGCCGACCTTCCGCTGGGGCATCGGCACGAACGACGAGTTCTATGTGTCGGGCTACTACCTGCGCAACCACAACGGGATCAACTACGGTTTGCCCTGGCTGCGCCGCGACAGCACCCAAGCAGCGTCGGCGAGCAACCCTGCGGGCCTGATCCCGGGCCTGGACCCGAAGAACTATTACGGCGCGGCCAGCGACTACAGCGCCGGCGGTGCCGCGCTCGCAACGGTGGGCCACACGCACCGGTTCGCCGACGGCGGCGAACTGAAGTCGTCGATCCGCCACGGTCGCTACGACCGCGACCAACGTGCCAGCACGATCCGCTTCTTCACCGCCACCGGCGAAGACAACATCAGCGACTCGACCCTGCTCACGCGTGGCACCAACAACAAGGTGCAGGACATGACGACGACCTACGCGCAGAGCGACTACAGCAACAAGTTCAACTGGTTCGGCGTGAAGAACGAGGTGCTGACCGGCGTCGACCTGGCGCATGAGGTGTTCCACAACTACAACGTGGCGGCATTGCCGACCGGGGTGACGCTCGACAAGAACACACCGCGCACGACGATCGGCTCGCCGAACGACGGCACTGGCTGGGTCGACGAATCGGCGCGCCTGAAGCGCCAGGCCGCAGGCTTCGATGCCAAGGCGCTGGGTCTTTACTTCCAGGATCTCGCGCAGATCGCGCCGAACTGGAAGCTCCTCGGCGGGCTGCGCTGGGACTACTTCAAGGGCAGCTACCAGACCTTCCAGACCGCCGACAGCGCAACGGTGCCGGTCGGTACGCAGCTCACCGACCGCGGCCGCTCCGACAAGCTCTGGAGCAAGCGCCTCGGCGTGCTGTACCAACCCAACGATGCGATGTCGTACTACGCGTCGTGGTGCACGTCGTTCAACACCTCGGGCGACACCTACCAGTACGACGACCAGTCCAAGAACACGCCGCCGGAAGGCAGCGAGAACTACGAGGTCGGCGGCAAGCTCGACTGGTTCGCCGGCCGCCTGAGCACGCGCGTGGCGGCGTTCTACAGCATCAAGACCAACGAGCGCAATCGCGACAGCGACTCGGCAGCGGAGCAGTCGGTGCTGTCCGGCAAGCGCCACGCCGCGGGTCTCGAGCTCGAACTGGCGGGGCGCATCACGCCGGCCTGGGAAGTGTTCGGGTCGTATGCGTGGATTCCCTCCGCGAAGATCGACAAGGTCGCGCCCGGGGCCACGACGATCTCGGGCGAGCTCGAGGGCCAGCGCCCATCGATGACGCCGCGCCACAGCGGCACGATCTGGACGACCTACCAGGTCACCAAGGCGGTCCGGCTCGGCGGCGGCTTGAATGCGCGCAGTTCACAGACGCCGAACCGCAACCCGGCGGGCATCGTCGCGCCGAGCTTCGTCACCGGTGATCTGCTGGCCGAGTACACGATGAGCGATGCGATCGCGTTCAAGCTCAACGCCACCAACGTCACCAACAAGTTGTATGCGGACGCGCTGTACACCGCGCACTACGTTCCGGGCGCGGGGCGTTCGGTGCAGCTCACGATGACTGCCAGGTTCTAGAAAGAAAGAAGCGAGAAAGGCCGGCCGATGCTGCTCCACGTCAAAGAAGTGCTGAACGCCGACGAGCTGCGCGAGGCGCGTGCGATCCTGAAGCGCGCCGCGTGGGGCGACGGCCGCGTGACGGCGGGCGTGCAGTCGGCGCAGATGAAGAACAACGAGCAGCTGCCGCAGGACGGCGCCGACACGAAGGCGCTGCAGCGCATCGTGCTCGGCGGGCTGAACCGGCACGCGGTGTTCTTCTCGGCCGCGCTGCCCAAGCGCGTGTTCCCGCCGCTGTTCAACCGCTACGGCGGCGCGAGCAACTCGTTCGGCAGCCACGTCGACAACGCGGTGCGCTTCATCCCAGGCACGCAGGGTGAGCGCGTGCGCACCGACGTGAGCTGCACGCTGTTCCTCGCTGACCCGCACGACTACGACGGCGGCGAGCTGGTCGTCGACGACACCTTCGGCGCGCAGCGCATCAAGCTGCCGGCCGGCGACATGCTGCTCTACCCCGGCACCAGCGTGCACCGCGTCGAGCCGGTGACGCGCGGCCACCGCATCGCGAGCTTCTTCTGGCTCGAGAGCATGGTGCGCAGTGATGAAGCGCGCCGCCTGCTGTTCGACATGGACTCGCACCTGATGCGCCTGCGCGCGTCAGTGGGCGAGACCGACCCCGCCGTGATCGGCCTGACCGGCACGTATCACAACCTCTTGCGCATGTGGGCCGAGGTCTGAGAGCCTGAGCGCAACCATCACTCCCTTGTCTTGAAAGGACGCCTCCCGATGAAACGCCATCTGCTGACCTTGTGCCTCGCCCTCGCCGCCGGCAGTGCATTTGCACAGCACGCCGAAAAGTGCGAGCCGATCCCGAAGGACGAATGGAAGCCGCAGGCCGAGCTCGAACGCAAGTTGACCAATCAGGGTTGGAAGATCAGCCGCGTGAAGATCACCAACGGCTGCTACGAGGTCTACGGTAAGAACGAGAAAGGCGGCAACGTCGAGGTGTTCTTCCATCCGAAGACCTTCGATCTCGTGACCGCGCCGAAGTGACGCGGGTGCGCACTGCGCGTGTCTTGCACTGGGCGCTGGTCGCGTCGACGGCGCTCGCTGCATTGAGCCTGGTCGATGCGCTCGGCCTGTCGGCGCTGCATCGGCCGGCCGGCTATGCGGCCATCGCTGTGGTGCTGCTGCGCGTGGTGTGGGGTGTCGCGCATCGGCGTTCGGTCGTGGCCAGTGGCGTGGTGCGGATGCTGTGTCTCGCCGCGCTCGCGTTCACCGGATGGCTCTACACCACCGATGCGTATTGGGGCAGCGAAACGGTCGAGGACTTGCATCGCGCGCTGGCGTGGGCGCTGCTCGCGCTCGTCGCATCGCACGTCGCGATCGTGATCCGCGTGCGCATGCGGCATCGCAAACGCAGCGTGCAGTGACGCCTCGCAACGACAAAGCGCGCTTTGCCTATGGAAATTGCGTGTTTCCCCGGTGAAAACTTCTTCTCATTGCCCTATACAGGCATTACCATTCGCTCCGCACGGTGCTATGGAGAAATGAGAGTCCACGCGGCTCTCGCCCATCCCGGGCACATCAACAACTCTTGATGGAGAGAATCAACATGGCAACTGCGAAGAAAGCGCCGGCTAAAAAAGCGGCAGCAAAGAAGGCCGCTCCGGCCAAGAAAGCGGCACCGGCCAAGAAGGCGGTCGTCGCGAAGAAGGCCGCTCCGGCCAAGAAGGCGGCGGCCAAGAAGGCTGCTCCGGCCAAGAAGCGCACTCCCAACGCGGCCTTCATGAAGGCCATGACCCCGAGCGCCGCGCTCGCTGCGATCATCGGCGCCAAGCCGGTGCCCCGCACCGAGGTGACGAAGAAGGTCTGGGAGTACATCAAGGCCAACAAGCTGCAAGACTCGGCGAAGCGCACGATGATCAATGCCGATGCCAAGCTGAAGGAGATCTTCAAGAAGGCGCAAGTCTCGATGTTCGAGATGACCAAGCTGATCAACGGCCACCTGAGCTGAACGACCTTGAGCGGCCTTCGGGTTGCCAAGAAAAAGCCGGTGCTTGCACCGGCTTTTTTATTGCCAGCGTCGCGGTTCCGTCCTACAAGGTCTGACCCCGCTCTGACCTAGATTGGGGCCCGCGAATGTTTTGGAGCCCGTGACGATGATCGAGGACTTTCTGCGGCCGCTGATCGCCTGGCCGCTGATACTGATGGCCGCCTGGCTCGCCGGCGAGTGGTCGTATCGGCGCTGGCAGTTGCCGCGCGTGTGCGCGTACGGCGCGGTCGGCCTGCTGCTCGGTGGCGTCGGCCTGTCGCAAGGCGTCGCGTCGCGCGAGACGCAGGGCTTCATGGCCAGCGTGGCGCTGTCGCTCGCGCTGTTCGAACTCGGCTACCGCGTCAACCCACGCTGGTTCCGGCACAACCCGTGGGTGCTAATGGCCGGCATCGCGCAGGCCTTGCTGACCTTCGGTGCGGTGTTCTGGGTCGCCGGCCAGTTCAACGTGGCGATCGACCTGCGGCTCGTGCTCGCCGCCTTGTGCGTCGCGACCTCGCCGGCCGCCGTGATGCGCGTGACGCACGAGCTGCGCAGTGCCGGCCAGGTCACCGAACGGCTGCTGCACCTGTGCGCGCTGAACTGCCTGCTTGCGGTGCTGCTGTTCAAGCTCGTCGTCGGCTACTGGCATCTCGAGACCAGCGGCGACCTGGGCAAGGCCGCGTTCGACAGCATCTACGTGATCGCGCTGTCGCTCGTGGCCGGCGCGGTGTTCGGCGTCGTCGCGCCGCTGCTGAACCGGCTCGCGACGAGCAGCCAGGCGACGACCGTCACCTTCGCGATTGCGGTGCTGCTCCTCAGCGGCGTCGCGCAAAGCCTGCACTTGTCGCCGCTGCTGGCCGCGCTCGCGTTCGGTGCGGTCGCGCGCGAGCGCCGCATCATGCTCAGCCATGCGCAGCGCAACTTCGGCGCGCTCGGCGACGTGCTGACGGTGTTCCTGTTCGTGTTCGTCGGCAGCCTGCTGTCGTGGACGGGGCTGCTGGCGAGCCTGCTGCTCGGCATCTCGGTGCTGCTCGCGCGCAGTGCCGCGCACACGCTGGTGAACGTGAGCATCGCGCGCGTCAGCGGCACCACGTTTCGCAAGGGTGCGCTGACCGGCCTGGCGCTGATGCCGATGTCGGCGTTCGCGCTGCTGCTGCTCGAAGAGAGCCGCGTCTATGGCTTCGACCTGGCCCGCGACAGCCTGCCGGTGATCATCGGACTGCTGATGCTGCTCGAGGTCATCGGCCCGCTCGCCACCCAGCGCGCGCTGCTGCTCGCACGCGAAGCCCACCCTGACGGAGATTGACATGCCGCTGCAACCCTTCGGAAAATCCGCGGCGCTGTCGCTGGGCGTGGAGCTCGAGCTCCAGCTCGTCAACACCGTCGATTTCAACCTGACCTCGGCGTCGAACGACCTGCTGGAGCTGCTCTCGCGCAAGCCCTTCCCGGGCACCGTCACGCCCGAGATGACGCAGAGCATGATCGAGATCGCGACCGGCATTCAGACCGAGCACGCGCCGCTGCTGGCCGAGCTGCGCGGCATGCGCGATGCACTCACCACGGCCTGCGACCGGCTCAACATCGGCATCGCCGGCGGCGGCACGCACCCGTTCCAGCGCTGGAGCGAACAGCGCGTGTTCGACAAGCCGCGCTACCACGAGATCTCGCAGCTCTACGGCTACCTGGCCAAGCAATTCACGGTGTTCGGCCAGCACGTGCACGTGGGTTGCACCTCGGGTGACGACGCGCTGTTCCTGCTGCATTCGCTGAGCCGCTACGTGCCGCACTTCATCGCGCTGTCGGCCTCGTCGCCGTTCTTCCAGGGCGTCGACACGATGTTCGATTCGGCGCGGCTCAACTCGGTGTTCGCGTTCCCGCTCAGCGGCCGTGCACCGTTCACGCTGAGCTGGGACGACTTCGCCAACAACTACTTCACCAAGATGGAAGCGACCGGCGTGGTCCAGTCGATGAAAGACTTCTACTGGGACATCCGCCCCAAGCCCGAGTACGGCACGATCGAGCTGCGCGTGTGCGACACGCCGCTCACGGTCGAACGCGCCGCCGCGCTCGCGTGCTATCTGCAGGCGATCTGCCGGCGCTTGCTCGAGCGCGTCGAGCCGCTGCCGACCGAGGACGACTACCTCGTCTACACCTTCAACCGTTTCCAGGCTTGCCGCTTCGGTCTCGACGGCACGATGGTCGACCCGCGCACACGCGAGAGCCGCACGATCCGCGAAGACATTCTCGCGACGCTGCGCCACGTCGAGCCGCACGGGGCCGTGCTGCAAAGCCTGGCCGCGCTCGAAGAGATCGAACGCTGCGCCGCGCGCGACGGTAACCACGCAACGCACTTGCGCAAGGTGTTCGACGAGACGCGCAACGTGCAGAGCATGGTGCAGGAGAGCGCGCGGGCACTGCGCACCGGGCCGCGCTGAATCGGTTGCGTCAGTCGGCGAGCAAGGGCTTCAGGTAGCGGCCGGTGAAACTCGCCGCGTTCGTCGCCACATCCTCCGGCGTGCCCTGCGCGACCACCGTGCCACCGCCGGCGCCGCCTTCCGGCCCCATGTCGATGAGCCAGTCGGCGGTCTTGATGACGTCGAGGTTGTGCTCGATCACGACGATGGTGTTGCCGGCGTCGCGCAGCTGGTGCAGCACGTGCAGCAGCAGGTCGATGTCGGCGAAGTGCAGGCCGGTCGTCGGCTCGTCGAGGATGTAGAGCGTGCGGCCGGTGTCGCGCTTGCTGAGTTCGAGCGCGAGCTTCACGCGCTGCGCCTCGCCGCCGCTCAGCGTGGTCGCGCTTTGGCCGAGGCGGATGTAGCCGAGGCCGACGTCGAGCAGGGTCTGCAGCTTGCGCGCGATGTTGGGCACCGCGTTGAAGTAGCCATGCGCGTCTTCGACCGTCAGGCCGAGCACCTCGGTGATGTTCTTGCCCTTGTAGAGAACCTCGAGTGTCTCGCGGTTGTAGCGCTTGCCATGGCACACGTCGCACGGCACGTACACGTCGGGCAGGAAGTGCATCTCGACCTTCAGCACGCCGTCGCCCTGGCAGGCCTCGCAGCGGCCACCGGCGACGTTGAAGCTGAAGCGCCCCGGGCCGTAGCCGCGCTCCTTTGCGGTGTTCATCTCGGCGAAGAGTTCGCGGATCGGCGTGAACAAGCCGGTGTAGGTCGCCGGGTTGCTGCGCGGCGTGCGGCCGATCGGGCTCTGGTCGACGTTGATGACCTTGTCGAACGCGTCGAGCCCTTCGATCGAGTCGACCGGCTCGGGCTCGGCATGGCTGTTGTAGAGCTTGCGCGCGACGGTCGCGTACAGCGTGTCGTTGACGAGCGTGCTCTTGCCCGAGCCCGAGACGCCGGTCACGCAGGTCAACAGGCCGACCGGGATGTCGACGCTGACGTTCTTCAGGTTGTTGCCGCGCGCGCCTGCGATGCGCAAGAACTGCGGGTCGCTCGCATCGGCATGCGTGTGGCGCTGCGTCGGCACCGCGATGCGCAGCGCGCGCGCGAGGTAGCGGCCGGTCAGCGACTCCGGGTTCGCCGCCACCTGCTGCGGCGTGCCCTGCGCCATCACCTGGCCGCCGTGCACGCCGGCGCCCGGGCCCATGTCGATGACGTGGTCGGCGGCCATGATCGCGTCTTCGTCGTGCTCGACCACGAGCACGCTGTTGCCGATGTCGCGCAGGTGGCGCAGCGTGCCGATCAGGCGCTCGTTGTCGCGCTGGTGCAGGCCGATGCTGGGCTCGTCGAGCACGTACATCACGCCGGTCAGCCCCGAGCCGATCTGCGACGCGAGCCGGATGCGCTGCGACTCGCCGCCCGACAGCGAATCGGCGTTGCGGTCCAGGCTCAGGTAGTTGAGCCCGACATCGTTTAGGAACTTCAGCCGCGAGCGGATCTCGCGCACCACCTTGTCGGCGATCTCGGCCTTCGCGCCCTGCAGCTTCAGGGTCTCGAAGTAGGCCAGGCACTCGCGCAGCGTGAAGTGCTCGACGCGAAAGATCGGCTCGCGCGTGTCACCGGCGACGTCGACGAGGAACACGTTGCGCGCCTCGCGCCGCAGCCGCGAACCGTCGCAGTCCGGGCAAGGCTTGGCGCTCTGGTAGCGCATCAGGTCTTCGCGCACCGCGGCCGAATCGGTCTCGCGAAAGCGCCGCGCGAGGTTCGGCAAGATGCCCTCGAACGGGTGCGAGCGCTTCACCGTGCGCTGCTTGCCGCGCGCGCCCTCGGCCACGTAGATGAACTCGATGTCGGTCGTTCCGGAGCCGTGCAACAGCACTTGTTGCGCGGTCTTCGGCAGATCCTCGAATGCAGTGTCGATGTCGAACGCGTAATGCTTGGCCACGCTCTCGAGCAGCGAGAAGGTGTAGCCGTTGCGCCGGTCCCAGCCCTTGACCGCGCCGCTCGCGAGGCTGAGCGACGGGAAAGCGACGACGCGGTCGGCGTCGAACACCGTTGTGTGGCCGAGCCCGTCGCAGGTCGGGCAGGCGCCGACCGGCGAGTTGAACGAGAACAGGCGCGGCTCGAGTTCGCTCAAGCTGTAGCTGCACACCGGGCACGCGAACTTGCTCGAGAACAGGTGCTCCTTGCCGCCCTCATCCATCTCATGGCCGATCGCGCGGCCCTCGGCGATGCGCAGCGCGGCCTCGAAGCTCTCGGCCAGGCGCTGCTCCAGCCCCGGCTGCACCTTGATGCGGTCGATCACGACATCGATGTCGTGCTTCTCGGCCTTCTTGAGCTTCGGCACATCGGCCGCCTCATACGCCGTGCCGTCGACGCGAAAGCGCACATAGCCCTGCGCCTGCATGTCGGCGAACAGCTCGGTGAACTCGCCCTTGCGGTCGCGCACCACCGGCGCGAGCACCATCAGCCGCGTGCCTTCGGGCAGCGCGAGCACCGCATCGACCATCTGGCTCACGCTCTGAGCCTGCAACGGCAGGTGGTGGTCGGGGCAGTACGGCGTGCCGGCGCGCGCATAGAGCAGGCGCAGGTAATCGTGGATCTCGGTCACGGTGCCGACGGTCGAGCGCGGGTTGTGCGAGGTCGCCTTCTGCTCGATGCTGATCGCCGGCGACAGGCCCTCGATCACGTCGACATCGGGCTTGTCCATCAGCTGCAGGAACTGCCGCGCATACGCCGACAGGCTCTCGACGTAGCGGCGCTGGCCTTCGGCATACAGCGTGTCGAACGCGAGCGAGCTCTTGCCCGAGCCGCTCAAGCCCGTGATCACGACGAGCTGGTTGCGCGGGATGTCGAGATCGATGTTCTTCAGGTTGTGCGTGCGCGCCCCGCGAACACGGATGTATGCGGCAGGAGCGGCGTCGGCAGAAGAGGGCATCGTGGGATCGCGCAAAACCGATCATCATAACGACCGCCGGCTTCGCGGCGTTGCCTGCTGGTGGCGGCCCAGTCAGGGTGTCGCAGTGATCAGCGCCGACTTGAGTGCCGCGGCCACGTCCGGCGACAGCGGCGCCATCAGCGGCGCGCCGCCCGCAGGCGTGAGCCAGACCGCATCGTCGCCGAGCACGATCGTCGCGCGCGGGGCGCCGTCGTGCCAGAGTTGCAGCACGTCGCCGTCCGCAGCGGCCGGTGGCGTGCCGCTGGCGGGGCGCCAATGCACCGAGCGATCGAGCTGCGCGAGCCAGCGTTGCAGCGCCGGTGTCGCCGGCTGCTTGCCGGCAGCACGCTGCCAGGCCCAGCGTTCCGGCTGCTCGATCAGCGGCGTGTTGGTCTCAGCATCCTGGCGGCGCAGCGCCAAGCCGGCGGCCGGCGGCGTGGCCGCAAATTTCGCAGCACTGTCGGCCACGGCAGCGGGCGCGGACATTGGCGCGGGTGCCTGTGCCTGTGCCGGTGCTGGTGCCGCGGCTGCTGTTGGTGGTGGCGCGGCGTCGGCCGTGCGCGCCTGCAACTCGCCGGTGGCCGCGGGGGGGATGGGTGCGCGGCTTGCGCTGGCGCGTTCGCGTTGAGCTGCGGGTGGTGGCGGCGGTGCGATGCGGCGCGGCTTCTCCGGCTCGCTGCGTGCGACGGCCTTTGATTCATCCCGTTCGGGTGGCGCGGCGGCGACGGCGGATGCTTGTGCGACCGGGTCCTTGTCTTCCTTGTTGTGTGCCATCGGTGCCGGCGCGGCGGGCACATTGGGCTGTGGCGCGAATGGATCCAGCGGCTTGTCCCACCACATCACGCCGACCAGCGTGGCCACCATCACCGTCGCGAACCCGGCCGCGATGGGCGGGCGCGCGAGCCATGACCACCACCGCAGCAACGGGTTCGTCGTGCGCGCAGGTGCGGCGGCGCGCGATGGCGTCACCGCGTTGCGCGCCTGGCGCAGGATCGCCTCGCTGAGCGCGGCCGGCGGCGCGGCCTCGGCATCCGGCGCGTGCTGCAGGGCCTGGCTCAACCAGGCGTCGCGTGCGGGCTCGTCGTGCGGCGTCATCGGCCTGTGCCGCCTTCGGTGAGCGGTGCGAGATGCGCGCCCATGCAAGTGCGCAGCTTGCTCATCGCGTAGCGCAGCCGCGTCTTCGCGGTCTCGAAGCCGACCTCGAGCGCGCTTGCGACTTCGTCGAGCGCGAGCCCGTCGCCGTGGTGCAGCAGGAACGCGCTGCGCTGCGGCAGCGGCAGCTGCTCCAGGCATGCCAGCAGCTTCTCGCCCGCGCGGCGCCAGAACGCGAGCTCCTCGGTGTGCGACGCAGCGCTCGCCGGCGCAGGCCACTGCTGCCACGCGGCGGTCTCGGGCTCCCAGGGCGCGTCGCCATCGTCGCCGTGCGCATCGAGCGAGACCTCACGGCCGCTGCGTCTGAGCATGTCGATCACGCGGTGATGGGCGAGCGTGTACAGCCAGGTGCGGAACGTCGCGCCTTGCGGTTCCCAGCGTGCGCGCGCCTGCACGACGCGCAGCCAGGTGTCCTGGAACACCTCGTCGGTCTGCGCGTTGAGCGCGCTGCCGAGCAGGCGCCGGACGAACCGATACAGGCCCGCCTGGTGGCGCGCATAAAGCTGCTCGAACGCGCGCGCATCGCCGCCTGCGTAGGCGGCCATCAGCGCGTCGTCGGTGGGAGCTGCGGTGGGCGTGGGCACGGCCCGGAGTCTGCCTCATGTGCGGTTGATACGGCCGGCCGCGGCGCGCAGGGTGATGCGTCTTGGGCTCATCTGTTCTAGGGAGAGCCGGCGCTTCCCAAGCCCTGGGCGCCGCCCTAATATCAAACGGTCCGCATTCGTCGAACGCTGGGGGTTCCCATGACGAGAACGACAAGTCGCACGGCCCTCTCGATTCGCCGCCTGATCGCCATCATCGGCGCCGCTGGCTTGCTCGGCTCAGCGGTGCAGGCGCAGGCCCATGTCGAGCGCGACCGACTCGCGCTCGATGCGCGGGTCGAGGCGATGCGCTATGCGATCGCGCAGGCCGCATTGCCCGATGCCTCCCCGATCGACGGCCAGCGCGCCCAGTGGTTCAACTGGGGCAACTGGAACAACTGGAACAATTGGCCCAACTGGGGCAATTGGGGCAACTGGTTGAACCACCGTTGATGCGCCGCGCAGCAACACATGGCAGTCGAGGCCCTGGTTCGATGGCTCCCGAGACGACCCGCTCCGGCCGGGCCGGTGTCGAGCGCCGGCTTCGACCCGCTTGAGTTCAGCCCCGCATTGAAGACACGCTTGCTGATCTTGCAGCCCACCCCGTTCTGCAACATCGATTGCGACTACTGCTACCTGCCCGGCCGCGACTCGAGGGCGCGCATGTCGCTCGCCACGATCCGCCGCGCGGCTGAGCGCCTGCTCGATGACGACCTGGTCGGCGAGCGGCTCACGGTCGTGTGGCACGCCGGCGAGCCGCTGACCCTGCCGACTGACTACTACGACAAAGCGATCGCGACGCTGCACGAGGTGCTGGGCGCGCGCTGCGAGCTCTCGCATTCGATCCAGACCAACGCGACGCTGATCGACGACGCCTGGTGCGCGCTGATCCAGCGCCACCACATCCGCATCGGCGTCAGCGTCGACGGACCGGCCGAGCTGCATGACGCGCACCGCCGCACGCGCAGCGGCCGCGGCACGCATGCGCGCGTGCTGCGCGGCATGGCCTGCCTGCGCTCGCACGGCATCGCGTTCCATGCGATCGCGGTCGTGACGCCGGCCACATTCGCGCAGGCCGATGCGTTCTTCGATTTCTTCGAGGACCAGGGCGTGCCCGAGTTCGGCTGCAACTTCGACGAGGCCGAGGGCGCGCACACGCGCTCGAGCCTGAGCGGCCACGAAGCGGCGCACGCGGCGTTCATTGCGCGGCTGCTGGCGCGCTCGCGTGCGCCGGGCGCGCGCACGCGGGTTCGCGAGCTGGCGATGGCACTGCACCTGGTCGCCGAGCCTTTGCCGATGCACACGTGGCGCAGCGAGCGCTGGCCCGAGAACGTGCAGACGCTGCCGTTCGCGCTCGTCAACGTCGCGCACAACGGCGACTTCAGCAGCTTCTCGCCCGAGCTGCTCGACCAACCCTCGGCCGAGTTCGGCAACTTCGTCTTCGGCAACGTCGAGCGCGACGGCTTCTTCGCGGCTGCCGCCGGCGAGCGCTTCGCGCGCGTCTGGGGCGCGGTCGTGCGCGGCAACCGCGCCTGCCAGGCCGCGTGCGCGTACTTCGGCTATTGCGGCGGCGGCGCGCCGGCCAACAAGTTCTACGAGAACGGCGATCTCGGCAGCACCGAGACGCTGTATTGCCGCACGGTGTTGAAGCGACCATTCGACGCGGTGCTCGCGCAGCTGGAGCGCGACGCGCCCGCCGCACGGGCCGCCGCGCCGGGCCGCCCCAAGCAAGGCCCGACCCTCTCGGAGGGTCGCTTGCCGTACCCGGCAAGCGGGGAGCAGTCATGACTGAACGGGCCTTCTCGACCTATCAATACAGCGCGTTCATGAGCTACGCGCACGACGACGACAAGGCCTGGAACGGCTGGATCTCGAGCTTCAGCGCCGAACTGAACCTGGCCTTGCCCGCGCGCCTGCACGGCATCCGTGTGCCCGAGGTGCACCTGAGCCAGAAGAACGGGCCTATCACCGGGCCCTTGAGCGAGGAGCTGTTCAGGAACGTCGAGAACTCGTTCGCGATGATCCTGTTCGTGCACGAGAACTACGTCGGCTCGCACTGGTGCCTGCAGGAGCTCGCGTACTTCAAGAAGCTGTTCGGCGACGACGGGTTTCGCGAGCGCTTCTTCGTCATCGCCTTGTCCGAGCCGTGGATCAACGACCTGACCGCGCGCGACCAATGGAAGCAGGTGTGCCCGTTCCAGGACCAGGTCTGGATGCCGTTCTTCGACGAGAACGACCGCGACTTCCCGATGGAGATCTACGCCAGCAACACGCGCAACAAGCAGGTCGTCGTGGCGAACGACTTCTGGCGCGAGTTCCTGCGCGTGCGCGAGGCGCTTGCGAAGCGCATCCGTGCCAGCGCCGAGCGCGAACGCAGCGCCGCACCGGCCTACCCGAGCCTGGCGCCCGCGGCCGCGGCGCGCAGCGTGGCGCTGCCCGAGGACGAGCTGCTGGTGCGCGTCTACATCGAGGGCAACAAGGAGCAAGAGAAGTTCTGGGAGTCGCTCGGCCAGCAGGTCGTCGCGAGCTGGGACCAGGTGGTCGCGCCGATGCAGATCGAACCGCAGCTCTACCTGCGCCCGACCGGCCTGCAGATGACCGAGATCGACCAGCGCCCGGTGCTCGACGATGCCGATGGCGTGGTGCTGCTGTGGGGCAAGAAGACGCCCGACTCGTTGGCCGCGCAGATCAACAAGGTCGAGCCCAAGCTCTCCGGCCCCAACTACGCGCCCGGCGTGGTCGCCTACCTGATGGACGGCCCGAACGACCGCCGCAGCACCGAGTCGGTCGGCAACTGGCACGTGGTGCGCTTCGCGACGACGGCCGAGGGCAGCATCGCCGTGCTGCCCGAAGACGCGGCCGCGCTGAAGGCGTTCCTGAACAGCGTGCTGGAGCGCAAACGCAAGCGCCTGAGCGGCCGGTTGAACCCTGCCGTTGCAGCGGCCGGCGCCACCGTCCCCGTCCCTTGACCAGCGAGCGATGGACACGAGCACCCGCGCCGCCGGACTGCGCCTGCCGACCGAGCCCTACCCGGGCCTGCGGCCCTTCCTCGACCACGAGGCCGCGCTGCTGCTCGGCCGCGGCCGGCAGGTGCGCGAGATCATCGAGCGGCTGCGCGAGACGCGCTTCGTCGCGGTCATCGGCGGCTCGGGTTCGGGCAAGTCCTCGTTGATCCGCGCGGGCGTCGTGCCGGAGCTGCGCGGCTTCGGCATCGCCGAGGCCGGCGACTATTGGATCCCGGTCGTGTGCACGCCCGGCACCACCTTGCCGCAGAACGTCGGCGACCCGTCGAGCGGGCCGACGAGTGCCGCAGACGCGCCGAAGGCGCAGACGCCGATCACGCGGCTCGCGTGGAAGTTCTCGCAGCTGCTGGCACCGCTCGACGACGCGGCTGCGGCCGCCGAGCGGCGCGCCGAGGTCGCTGCGGTGTTTCGCCAGGAGGCCGGCTTCTCGCGCCTGGTCGGCGCGTACTTCGATGAGCTGCCCGAGCTCGGCCCGGACGGTAAAGATGCGCGCTTCCTGTTCGTCATCGACCAGTTCGAAGAGTTGTTCCACCCGAACAACCGCGACAACCCCGACGCGAAGCTGCTGATCGAAGCGGTGATCGACCACTTCTTCAACCCGCACCCACGCTGCTATGTCGTGCTGACGATGCGCAGCGAGCACCTCACCGATTGCGCCGGCTACCTCGAGCTGCCCGACGCGATCAACAAGTCCTCGTACCTGGTGCGCCGGCTCGACGAGCGCGAGCTGCGCGACGCCATCGTCGGCCCGGCGAAGGTCTATCTGCGCCTGCTGCAGCGGCGCGGCGCGGTGTCTGGCACGACGCTGCCGGACGATGTCGTGTTCGATGAGGCGGTGATCGCGCGGCTGCTCGCCGATGTGGAGCGCATCACCTCCGATGCCGACCACCTGCCCTTGCTGCAGCACGTGCTTGCGCGTACCTGGGAGGCCGCCTGCCGGCGCGAAAGCGTGCTGCCGCACGAAGAGGTGCCGGCGCGCGTGATCTGGGCCGATCTCGAGCACGCCGTGGCGCCGCTCTCTGACCAGGCCATTGGCTGGCTGAACGCGCAGACCGGCATCAACACCTTGCGGCGCAGCCTCGAGAACCAGGCCGAGGCCGTCTACCTGCAGCGCAACGCAGCGCAGCAGGCCCTGATCGATGTCGTGCTGCGCCGCCTCGCGTTCAAGGACCCGAACAACGGGCAGTACTCGCAGCAGCGCGTCGATGTCGACGATCCGCGCCTCTTCACCGGCGTCGCCCAGCCGCGCGAAACGCTGCGCGAGTTGCTGGCGCACGGCTTTCTCGACTCCGTCAACTACCTGTTCTGGGACAAGGAGAACCCCGAGCGCATCACGCTGAAGGTCTCGCACGAGTCCTTCATCCGCGGCTGGGCGCACTTCCGCGCGCTGGTCGACCTGGAGGCCGATCGCTTCGACGAGTTCGTCGGCGTGCTGCGCAAGTGCGCGATGTGGAGCGAGCGGCCCGCGTACCTGCTCGAGGCCTCGGAACTGAAGCGCCTCGATTCGTGCGAGCTGGCGCCGGTGTTCGATGACCGCATCGAACGCCAGGACTGGTTCCGCGTGCTGCTTCAGTACCGCGACGGCGAACGCCTCGCGCGCGTCGAGCCGCAGGTCGACGCGTTCATCGCCGCGTCGCGCGCGCGCCAGCAGGCACAGGAGCAAGCCCGGCTCGACGCCGCCGAGCAGCAGCGTGAAGCCGCCGAGCGCGAACGCATCAATGCCGAGCGCGAGCGCGAGTTCGAAGCGCAGCGCCGGCAGGACGAGGCCGACAAGCGCCGCATCCTGGCCGAGAAGGAGCGCGCCCAGGCCGAGGTGCGCGCCGAGAAGGCCACCGCGGCGCGCAAGGCGCTCACGCGCGCGATGCTGCTCGCCGGCGTCGTCGGGCTGGCCGCGGTGCTCGTGGGCTTGACCGTGCTGTGGTGGGCCGAAACCGATCTCGCGAAGAAAGAGCGCACGCTGCACCGCAGCTATGCGCTCGCGGCCGAGACCCAGGTCGGATTCACGAGCCAGTTCGCGAGCCCGCAGAGCGCGCAGACGCCGCTGTACACGACGCTGCTCGGCGCCGGCCTGTTCGACGAGGGCGACGGCGCCAGCATCGGCCCGGCGCGCTGGCCGGTGCTGAACCTGATGTACGCGGACCGCCTCGACGGCGTGTTGCGCACTTCGCTGCTCAGCGAGGTGCGCAACGCATCGGCGCTGGGCACCGTGTTGCGCGGCGCGGCCTGGCCACTCAAGCTGCCCGGCCCGGACAACGCGCCCACCAGCGCGCCCGCGCCGGTGGTGTGCGACTCGGTCGCCGTCTCGGAGCGCGGGCGCAGCGTCGGCCCGCGCAACGCCAGCTTCTACGCGCGGCCGGGCTCGACCACCGGCAGAGGCTTGATCGTCGTCGGCGGGGTCTCCGGCGGCGTGTCGCTGTATGCCGGGCACCTGCAGGGCAACGGCCGCGAGTGCCGCATCGAAGACCAGCTGCTGTCCACGCCGCTCGAGGCGACGCGGCTCGCGCTCGCCGCCGACCTGTCCAATATCGTGGTCGGGTTCGCGAGCTACCGGCAGTTCTACTCGGTGCTGTGGGTCGACCCGAACGGCGTGCAGCTGCGCCAGCGCGCCGTGGTGGCGCGACCGCCGGGCGACACCGACGACGCGGCGCCCGGCGGCATCGTCGTCAGCGCGGTCGAGCTGCTCGCCGCGACGCCGCGGCCGTTCGCGACCGACGTGGTGCTCGGCGACGCCCGTGTGCGCTTGTTCGATCTCGAGCCGGTGCCGATCTCGACGCTCGACGCGATGCGTGCCGGCGCAATGACGTTGGCCGCCGCGGCGTCGCCCTGCAGCGTGTTCGCGAAGGCCAGCGCCGACGTGATCCGGTTCAGCGAGAAAGACGCCTTGCTCGAAACCGTGGTGCCGGGCGGCGACGGCAGCAACAGCCGCGGCAGCGTCGCCTACTGCCTGCACCTGAAGCCGGCCAGCTACCGCAGCCCGAAGGGCGTCGCGCCCACGCTCGCGACGCTGTACCGCGTGCGCGGTGCGGCCGATGCGCATGCGGTCGAATCGCAGACGCCGCTGTTCAGCGAGCTGGTGCTCGGCGCGGTCGCGCCGGACGAGGTGCGTCTCGACACCCAGGCCGGCTGGCTCGCGTTTCGCAGCGGCGGCCGGCGCTGGCGCGCGCTGCCGTGGGGCCTGGAGGCGTGGCGCGAGCTCGCGCGCGGCGTGTTCGATGCCGACCACCGGCCTGCGGCCGAGGGCATGTTCAGCCTGATCGTCGGCGGCGAACCGGTGCCCGACGTGCGGGCGTCGATCGCGCAGCACAAGGCGCGCGTGCTGCCAGAGAAATTCTTCTTCGGCGAGGTGCGCTGAGCGGGTGCGGCGGCCTGTGGTGGGCCGCTGCTTCTCGCGGTCGCTACTGCTGCTGCTGCGTGGCCTCGGCTACCACTGGCCGAGCAGCCGCATCGCGCGCGAGTTGGTCGCGACCGTGTTGTTGATGGGCTCGGTGCCAGCAGGCGCGGCCTCGAGCACGCCGACGAGCGGGCTGCGCATCGAGCGCGCCAGCGCAAGGACCGATTGCGACGGGTCCGAGGGCAGCCGGGTTCGCGGGTCGGCGCCACGCGCCACCAGGAAGGCCACCATGTCGGCGCGACTGTCCGGCTCCGCGAGGAAGCCCGGCGTGAGCACGCGTGCCAATGGCAGCCAGTCGAGCTGCGGGCCTGGCACGCGGTTGGCCAGCTGCGGCCGGCGGTCCAGCCACCAATCGAGCGCCGCCCAGTCGCTGGTCCGCAAGGCTTCTTCGAAGCCCGACGGGCGCTGCCCCATGTAGCCGCCGAGCGCGGTCTCGACCGTGTGGCCGCGCGCTTCGAGCGCGGCCGACAGCGGCGAACCGATGGCGCTCGGGTGCAGCGCCGACAGCGGGCTGAACGACAGCGTGCCCGGCTTCAGCGCGCCGCTGGCCAGCCAGCCGGTCAACACGCCGTCGAGGCCGGCAACGCGGCTGTTCGGGCAGCTCAACCAGCGCACCACGTCGTGGTGCACGGCGCGCGGGTCGGACTGCGCGAGGCTCGTCAACGCGCCGCGCACGTCGGCGGGCACGGCCGCGAGGTCGGGGCAATCGTTGGCCTGCGCGAGCGCGACGATCGGGGACTGCATGCAGCTCTGCGTGCGCGCGCCGCTCGCCATCAAGTCGGGCAACGCGGGCCACAGCCGCGGGTCACGCGCGGCCGTCGCGAGCGCGCAGGCGCCGAACGGGCTGGTGACGAGGTCGCTGCTGCGCAGGCTGCCGCTGACGTAGTTGCCGCAGCGCGGGCTCAGCGCGCGCTCGACGCTGTCGACCACGAAGCAGGGCTTCGGGTCGCCCTCGGTGATCTTGCCGTGGATGTGCTTGACGATGTCCCACGTCACGCTCGAATCGGTCGCCACGCCCGTGGCACTGAGCAACAGCGAGGCGGTCGTGCAGCCGCCCAGGCCCAGCAGGCTCAGAGCGATGGCGGCGACGGCAGCGCAACGTGGCAAGAAGGTCATGTGAGCGACCCGATGGAGAGCAGAACGGAAACAGATCGTAGGGGAGCGCGCGCGTCTTGAATGTGCGTTAGTACACGGCAAATCCCGTGCGCTGTAAGAGTTCGTTTCTGGGTCGAATTCCGAAATTGACGTCCAGACGTCTATACTGCCGGACTGACTGAGAGAGGTGGCTATTTATGCGCAGACGACCGGGAGAGGTGCGTGATGCAATCGTTCAGGTACTCGAAGGGAGGGATGCTGGCGTCACGGTTCAGAACATCACCAGCGAAGTGATCCGGTTGATCGGTGATGTCCCGGCCTCCTCAGTGCGATCGTATCTGCGACTCAACACCCCCGAGTTGTTCGCTCGCATGGATCGGGCGCAGTACGTGCTGGCCGGACTTGACGAGTCGCCACCTTCGATTGTCGCGAAAGATGCAGTCGCAGAGGCGCGTGCATTTCGGTTTGGCCGCGCGTCACTTTTTCTTGACGATTGCAATGCGTGGATGGATCGTCAGCCATCCAACTCGATACATGCCGTGGTGACTGATCCACCGTATGGTCTTATCGAGTATTCGGACACCGAGCAAGAGAAATTACGTCAAGGCAAAGGCGGAATCTGGCGGATTCCGCCCAGCTTCGACGGCGCCAAGCGATCTCCGTTGCCGCGGTTCACTGTTCTGAAGCCCACCGACCTTGACGCACTCGAGCAATTCTTCCTCGCGTGGGGGCGTCGGCTGATGCGCGTACTGGTTCCCGGCGCCAATGTTCTCGTGGCGAGCAACCCATTGTTGTCCCATCTGGTCTCGGGTGCGTTGTCGCGCGCGGGGCTCGAACGCAGAGGTGAGATTGTTCGTCTGGTCATGACCATGCGTGGCGGCGACCGACCGAAAGCGGCTCACGTCGAGTTTAGCGATGTGAGTGTGATGCCGCGCTCGATGTGGGAGCCTTGGTTGATGTTCCGCAAGCCCATCGACGGGCGTGTACAGGACAACCTTCGACGTTGGGGCACGGGCGGCTTTCGCCGAATATCAGGCGCCCGTCCATTTGGCGACGTCATCGAGTCCGCGCCAACACGCGCCACTGAGAGAAAGCTGGCCGCGCATCCCAGTCTCAAGCCACAAGCTTTCCTGCGGAAGCTCGTTCGTGGTGTGCTGCCGCTTGGCAAGGGCGTCGTGTTCGATCCGTTTGCTGGTGCGGCGTCGACGCTCGCTGCGGCTGAAGCGGTGGGGTACGAGAGCATGGGTGTCGAGCGCGATCCGGCCTATTTCAAGATCGCCAGCGAAGGCGCTCCGCGCTTGGCCGCGCTGCGCACGGAACCGCGCTGAGTCCCGAGATGTCAGGCTCGGTAAATCCAGTGGCTGCGTAATTTGGCAATGCCCTGCGTGTGAAGCGTTGCAGTTCGTGTACCGAGCTCGCCGCGTGCGTTCTTGCGGAAATCATCGATCTGGACTTGCCCCAGATACACCTCGGTGAAGCTCAACGGGTGCCGCTCGTTGGCGGGCTCCGAGTCGTTGTCGACTGAATAGACGAAGACGCACATCCACTGGTCGCGGGCGCCGTGCGTATCGACAGCGCCGCCAGGCTTGCGCGTCGTCTTGATCTCGACACCGTGCTCTCCGGACTTCGTCGCGTTGCCCGCGTACCGGCCTTTGACGACGAGATCGGGGTGCCCGTTGAAATAGCAATTCACGACCAGTGCGCGCGAGTGCTTTGCGAGGCTTGCCGTCAGCATGTCGGAGAGCACGCCTGACATGATCGCTGGCCGCAGCGTTTCATCGAGACGATCAAGCCCCTTGGCGACCAGACCGGTATTTACGTCGTGGAAGAAATCGTAGACATCCTGAATCGCGAGCCGGAAGTCCTCGAGCCGCAGTTCGTATGGAAGCAAAGCGCTCGCATTGAACTTCGATTCGTCTGGGGTGTTCCGAGTAACAGGCATTGCATCGACGTTGACTGAGATCTAAGTGGCGCATGGGCCGCACCGGATCAGACCATTCTTGCACGCGAGCGACTGGTCACGCGCCCAGCACCCGCAAGATCTCGCGCCCGTAGGCCTCGAGCTTCTTCGCGCCGACGCCGCTGATCTGCGCCAGCGCGTCCAGCGAATCGGGCTGGGCCTGCGCCATCTCGGCCAGCGTGGCGTCGTGGAACACGATGTAGGCCGGCAGGTTGTGTTCGCGGGCGACCTCGGCGCGCCAGGCCTTCAGCGCCTCGAAGCGCAGCAGCGCGTGGTCGTCGAGCGGCAGCGGCGGCGGCTTGTCCTTGCCGGCGCCGCGCGCGCTGCGCGTCACGCGGCCGGTCTTCGACGACGCGCGTTTCGGCGTCTCGCTCGGCTGGCGCAGCAGCATCTGCACCTCGCCGCGCAGCACCTCGCGCGCGCTGGCGGTCAGTTCGAGCGTGTTGTACTCGCCCTCGGTGCGCAGGTAGCCGAGCGCGATCAGCTGGCGCAGCACGACGCGCCACTGCGCCTCGGCGATGTCGGCGCCGATGCCGAAGGTGCTCAAGGCTTCGTGCCCGCGCTGCACGACCTTGTCGGTGGCCTTGCCGCGCAGCACGTCGATCAGGTGTGCGGCGCCGTAGCGCTGGCCGCCGTTCTGGTGAAAGCGGTAGACGCAGCTCAGCGCCTTGCGCGCGGCCTCGGTCGCGTCCCAGGTGGCGGGCGGGCTCAGGCAGTTGTCGCAGGCGTTCTGGGTCGCGGCGCAGCGCTCGCTCGTCTCGCCGAAGTACGCGAGCAATCGCACGCGCCGGCAGTCGTGCGCCTCGGCGAGCGTGAGCAAGGCATCGAGCTTGCCGCGCTGGTTGCGCTTGAACTCTTCGTTTGCCGGGCTCTCGTCGATCATGCGGCGCTGGTTCACGACATCGGCCAGGCCGTAGGCCATCCACGCGTCGGCGGGCTGGCCGTCGCGGCCGCCGCGGCCGGTCTCCTGGTAGTAGCTTTCGATGTTCTTCGGCAGGTCCATGTGCGCGACGAAGCGCACGTCGGGCTTGTCGATGCCCATGCCGAACGCGATGGTCGCGACCATCACGATGCCGTCCTCGCGCAGAAAGCGGTCCTGGTGCTTCTTGCGCACGCTCGAGTCGAGCCCGGCGTGGTACGGCAGCGCGCTGATGCCTTCGCCGTTCAGCCAGGCCGCCGTTTCCTCGACCTTCTTGCGCGACTGGCAGTAGACGATACCGGCGTCGCCCTCGTGATCGTCCTGGATGAAGCGCAGCAGCTGCTTGCGCGCGTCGTCCTTCTCGACCACCGCGTAGCGGATGTTCGGCCGGTCGAAGCTGCTGATGAAGACGCGCGCGTCTTCGAGCTGCAGCCGCGTGATGATGTCGGCGCGCGTCAGGTCGTCGGCGGTCGCGGTGAGCGCGATGCGCGGCACCTCGGGGTAGCGCTCGTGCAGCAGGTTCAGCGCGAGGTAGTCTTCGCGGAAGTCGTGGCCCCACTGGCTCACGCAATGCGCCTCGTCGATCGCAAACAGGCTCAAGAGGCCGCGCTCCTGCAGCGAATCGAGCTGCGCCAGCATGCGCGGCGTCGTCAGCCGCTCGGGCGCCACATAGAGCAGCACGAGCCGGCCGCTCATCATCTCGCGCTCGATCTTCTGGGTCTCGTCGAGCGTTAGCGTCGAGTTCAGGAACGACGCGTGCACGCCGGCCTCCTCGAGCGCGCCGACCTGGTCCTGCATCAGCGCGATCAGCGGGCTGACGACGACGGCTACGCCTTGCTCGCGCCGGTGCCGCGCGATCGCCGGCACCTGGTAGCACAGGCTCTTGCCGCCGCCGGTGGGCATCAGCACCAGCGCGTCGCCGCCGCCGATCACGTGGTCGACGATCTCGGCCTGCGCGCCGCGGAACGCGCTGTAGCCGAAGACTTCGTGCAGGATGACGTCGGGGGACGAAGAGGTCGTGGTCACGGACAGGCGCAATGCAAAGGCGCGATGGTACGGGACGGGCAGCCCGGCGTTGAGCCGCCCTTTGGAGTGCACCCATCGCTTCCGCCCACGGAGGGAACGCCGGAACAGGCCTGCGAGCGATAATTGCGGCATCCCACCCCGTTTATTTGGAGCGCAGCATGGCGTCAGTGAATAAGGTCATCGTCCTCGGCAATCTCGGCCGCGACCCCGAAGTGCGCTACACGCCCAACGGCAACGCGGTCTGCAACCTGCGCATCGCGACCACGCGCAACTGGAAGAGCAAGGATTCCGGCGAGAAGATGGAAGAGACCGAATGGCATTCGGTCGTGCTCTACGACCGCCAGGCCGAGATCGCCGGCGAGTACCTGAAGAAGGGCCGCCCGGTCTACATCGAAGGCCGCCTGAAGACCCGCAAGTGGACCGACAAGGAAGGCGTCGAGAAGTACACGACCGAAATCGTCGCCGACTCGATGCAGCTGCTCGGCGGCCGCGAAGGCGGTGGCGGCGGCGGGGCTGAGGACGAAGGCGGTGGCGGCTACAGCGAGCGCAGTGCGCCGCAGCAGCGCTCGGCCCCGGCCTCGCGGCCCGCGCCGCAAGCCGCGGCGCGTCCGGCACCGCCAAAGTCGGCGACCGGCTTCGACAACATGGACGACGACATCCCGTTCTGACCGCGCTCGCGTGCTGGCTAACGCGCGCTGACGCCGCGGTAGCGCGTCACATCGAGCGCCGACACCACCGTGCCCTGGTTGCCCCAGCTGCTGCGGATGTGCGTCAGCAGCTGCGCGACCTCGTCGGTGCTGAGCACGGTCGCGAACGGCGGCATGCCGTAGGGCCGCGGGTTGCCGGCGGTCGCGGGCGGGAAGCCGCCTTCGAGCACCAGGTGCACCACGTTCGCTGGCGTGTGCATGACGACCGCGCGGTTGCCGGCCAGTGCCGGGTAGATGCCGGGCACGCCCTCGCCTTGATCGCCATGGCAGCCGGCGCAGTACTTGTCGTAAAGCTTGGCGCCCGGGCCGGTGCCGTTGGCGATGCCGGCGCGCGGTGACGCGAGTGGGTGGTCGGTGGTCGGCGGCTGCAAGGCCTTCAGGTAGACCGCCATCGCGCGCAGGTCGGGCTCGCTCAGGTACTGGGTGCTGCCGCTCGCGACCTCGCTCATCGGCCCCATCACCGCGCCGCGCGGCGAGACGCCGGTCTTCAGCAGCGTGATGACCTGCTCATCGCGCCAGTCGGCCACACCGGCTTCGTGCGGTGAGGTGAGCGACGGCGCGTACCAGTTCTGCACCGGGATCAGCCCGCCGGCCAGGTCGAGCGGTGTCGCGGTGGCGCCGAGCGCGTTGCGGCTGGCGTGGCAGGCGTTGCAGTGGCCCAGCCCTTCGACCAGGTAGGCGCCGCGGTTCCAGTCGGCGCCGCGCGCCGCGTCGACCACGGGCTGCGCCGGCCGGAAGTAGAGCGCGCGCCAGACCGCGAGCGCGGCCTGCTGGTTGAACGGGAAGGGCAAGGTGTGCGCGCGGTTCGCCTGCGCGACCGCGGGCAGGCTGCGCAGGTAGGCGAAGATCGCGTCCGAATCGGCGCGCGTGACGCGCGTGTAGTTCGGGTACGGGAACGCGGGGTAGAGCAGCCGCCCGTCGCGCGCGCGGCCGTTGTGCAGCGCGCGCCAGAACTCGGCGGCGCTCCAGCCGCCGAGGCCGCTGGCCTTGTCCGGCGTGAGGTTGGGCGCGAACACGGTGCCGAACGGCGTCGGCACGCCGCGCCCGCCGGCATACGCCGCGCCGCCGCGCTCGGTGTGGCAGCCCATGCAGTTGCCGGCGCGCGCGAGGTAGGCGCCGCGTGCGATCTGGTCAGTCGACGCGGGCGTGGCGGCGTCCAACGTGAGCGCGTCTTCGCCGCGCAGGTTCAGCCACGCGATCAGCGCGACGAGCAGTGCGCTGATCGCGACGATGCCGAGCGCGCCGCGAAGCAGGGCGCGCTTCATCGTGCGCTCTCCGGCCCGCGCGCCGGCGCGCCGCCGCAGGGCAAGGGCGGCGGCGCGGGCAAGGCCGTCGCGGGCTTCGCGCCGGCGGGCACGGTCTGCGCGGCGAGCCATTGCGACAGCGCGCTGATGTCGTCTGGCGCGAGCTTCTTCGCGACCTCGGCCATGCAGTCGGGCGCCATCGCGTGCCGGCTGCCGGCGCGCCACGCGCCGAGCTGCGCGTTGAGGTAGTCGCGCGGCATGCCGATCAGCGCCGGCACGCCGGGCGCCACGCCCATCAGGCCGGCGCCGTGGCACTGGGTGCACGCGGGCACGTGCAGCGCGGCGTCGCCTCGGGTCACGAGCGCCTCGCCGCGCGTCAGCACGTCGATGCCGGCCGTCGCCGCTTGCGGCGGTGGGTATGGCAGCTCGAGCTGCGAGAAGTGCGCGGCGATCTCGCGCAGATAGTCGTCGGTCAGCGGCGCCAGCAGATTGGCCATCAGCGTGTACTGGCGCCGGCCATCGCGGAAGCTCAGCAGCTGGTTGAACAGATAGCCCGCCGGCTTGCCGGCGATGCGCGGGTAGTAGCCGTCGCTCGCGGCGCGGCCTTGCGCGCCGTGGCAGCCGGTGCAGGCCAGCAGGCGCTGGGCCATCGTGTCTTCGACGCGGGGCGCGGCGTGCGCGGCAGTCGCCAGCACGATGGACCCGAGCAGCACGGCACGCACGAGAACGCGGATCACGGGGGTCGTCATTCCGTCGCGGCCGGCGCGGTCGCAGGTTCGTGCAGCTGCAGGTCCGGCACGCGGCGCACGAGCCACAGCGCGGGCAGCGCGGCCAGCGCGCACACTTGCATCAGCTGGCGGAACGCGCCATCGCTGCCGGGCGAGGCGACACGGGCCGCGCCTGCGATGCCATCGGTGCCGAGCGCGGGCATACCGGCCGGCACATGCGCTCGCAACAGCAGCAGCGTGATCGTGCTCAGCACCGCGATGCCGATCGCGCCGCCAAGCAACCGAAAGAAGCCGGTCAGTCCGGTGACGGTGCCGATCATCGGCGGCGGCACCGATTGCTGTACCGTGACCAGCGCCGTCGAAACCTGCAAGCCCATGCCCAGCCCGACGCCGACCAGCCCGAGCGTGGCACCGATGCCGGTGGCCGGCACGAAGCTCAGGCCCAGCAGCGCCAGCGGCACCAGCGCCACGCCGAGCTGCTGCGGCGGCCGCACCCGGCCGGTGTGTGTGAGCCAGCGACCGCCGACGAAGGCGGCGAGCGGCACCGTCAGCGTCATCGGCAGCAGGTGCAGCGCGGCGTTGGTGGGGTTCAGCCCGGCGACCATCTGCACCCGCAGCGGCACCAGCACCGACAGCGCGATGAAGTTGAAGAACAGCAGGAACAGCATCCCGCAGCTCGCGACGACGACCGGATTCGCGAGCAGCGCCATCGGCACGATCGGCTCGGGGTGGCGGCGCTGCTGGCCCACGAAGCCGGCGAGCAGCACCGCCGCGAGCGCCCAGCCGGCGAGGTTCAGCGGATCGAGCCACGCGCCGCCCTGGCCGACGCGCGTGATCGGGACCAGCGCGGCCGTCAGCCCCGCGAGCAGCAGCAGCGCGCCCACGCCGTCGATGCGCGCCTCGCCGCGGTGCAGCGGCAGCGAGCGCAGCGAGGTCTCGACGAGCACCAGCGCGAGCAGGCCGAGCGGCAGGTTGATCCAGAAGATCCAGGGCCACGACAGCTGCTCGGTGAGCACGCCGCCGACCACCGGCCCGAGCATGCTCGCCACGATCCAGACGATGCTGATGTAGCTCTGGTAGCGGCCGCGGTCGCGCGGCGGCACCACGTCGGCGACCACGGCCTGCGCCAGCGCGATCAGGCCGCCGCCGCCCACGCCTTGCAGCACGCGTGCAAGCACGAGCTGCGGCATGCTTTGCGCGAGCGCGCAGGCGGCAGAGCCGAGCACGAAGATGATGACGGCCGCGCCCAGCACCCGGCGCCGCCCGAACAGATCGCTGAACTTGCCGTACAGCGGCGTCACCACGGTGGCGGCGATCAGGTAGCCCGAGATCACCCAGGCCATCCACTCGAAGCCGCCGAGCTGGCGCGCGATGCTGGGCAGCGCGACGCTGACGATGGTCTGGTCGAGCGCGCCGAGCAGGATGGTCATCATCACCGCCGCGGTGGCGGCGCGGAACTGGCGCGGCGTGAGCGGCGAGGGGGCGGCAAGAGGATAGGTCACGGGACGGCCATTGTGGCAGCGCCTCGACGAACTTTAGCTGGGAGCGCGTCCTACTTAGCCAACCTGTATCACGCTGGCGGCGACCGTTGACGACCGCTGACCCCGGGGCTAGGTTTGAACCTGGACACCCGACAACCGCGCTGCATGAGATACCGCTCTTCGCATTGCGGCGCTCACAGCAGTCAACGTCTTTCGGGGCAAGCAGAAGAGCGCCGATAGACTCTCGCGCTACCTTACGCGGCCCTTTGCGTGGACGTCCAATCCAATGAATCACAACAAGTTCGTTAAGCGCGGTGCCATCCTGTTGGGCGCCTTGATCGCCATGGCCGCGTTCGGCTTGGGCATCCGCTGGGTCTATCCACGGTATAAGGCGTCGAGGCCTAACCTGGAGAACTTTGGCGTGGCCGTGCGAACGTTGTGGGCGGCGGGTCAGCAAAGTGATGATGATCCGGACTTCCGCAAGCTGCGTAAGGACCTGTGCGTGTGGCCATCGACATATCCGGAGCCAGATGCGCGATCGCGAGCCAAGCTCCCACTGGCGTGGCACTTAGACTTCCGAGCAGATCTGCCGAACGTTGAAAGGCAGAGCCAGTTGAAGCAGTTCGACGCCTTGAGCCAGGCGGGCTTGCTGTCGAGGACTCCTGTGTTCGTCAGGGTGGGCGACGTGGATGTGCCGTTCATTCGCTATCGCTTGACAACAAGAGGTTGGGCTGCAAGCTCGTATGGCAGGAGCGGCGCCTGTCTGGTGTATGGCTACCAGCACGAGCCCGTTATCTCGGGATTCGAACGCAAACAACTTCCTGGCCAGCCTCGGCGAGATTGGTACGAAGTCAAAGGTACGTACGGTGCGGGTCCCGTTGAGGACATCGCCGAGTGGGCACGTAGCGACGAGATGCGAACTGCCTTCCCGGAGATTCAAAAGCAGTTGGCTGGCAATTCGCTCATGGTCTGGTTTACCTGGGATAAGAACCGATGGGTTTCTTCTCAGGAATTTTCTGTGGCGGGGAAGCCGTCGAGCCAAGGCAATGAACCTCAGTCGCCCGCGGCCATCAGGCAGCAACACCACGAGGAAGGCGGGCGCGAAGTCGCGCAATTGGAGGTTCTACGTCCGCCCACGGTGGTCGAGGTGAAGAACCTGCTCAACGGGACGTATGGCGAGTCTCAGAAGACACGTTCTACCCTGGAGTGCCTGGACCTACCCGCTCCTGGCGGCAAGCTCCCAGTCGACAAGGACCTAAGCACTTCATCGCCGAGGCACTACGCCGTGGCCATTTTTAGGAACAAGGACCGGCCTCCCTATGATCGCGTTGCGAAGAGGACGAGGCCCTACTTGGAGCGACTGCTCCAGATCGGGGTGATGACCAAGAGTATTCGCGCCGACGTAACCGGCACCGAAGCGAATGCCAATGCATTGTTCGACGCTGATGTGTACGAGTTGGCGGCCCCATATGCCGGTTCCATCGACCGTGAATTCTGGCACTGCCTTCCGTTAGGAACTCCGAGCGTCGAATTCGTCGATGTCCAGGTCGCCGCGCAAGACTCTCACGGCATGCCGGATTCGTCGCTGCGCTACAAACTCAGGATTCACTACAAGTCGCCGCCGCCTTGGGCCAAAGAGCCAATGGCCGTCGCCGGCTGGGCGGAGCTTCGCGGCGCGCTCGAAGAAGGACGGGCATGCGATGGTCGCTTCCATTTCGATCGTCGGACAAGAACGATGGTCGCTGGCGGGGGCTCATGCTGGTGGGCATTCGACAGCTACGCTGAGAACGAATGAGGCGCTCGGGCGCTCTACGTGGCATCAACCAGCGGCCATACGTTGCGGGTCTCGATGAGCCTCTGAACGCTGGTGTCCAATTTGCCTGATTTGACTAACGTTCGACCGAGTTCGCCGCATCCATCAGCCCCGCTGCGCGCAAGCCATTCGCCACGCCCGCGCGGTCGGCGGCGGACCGGTTCTGGCTCACCTTCCACTTGCCGGTGAGCGCGCTCAGCGTGATCTCGATGCCGACGATCGCACGCATCGTCGCCTCGATGAAGTCGGCCGGCGCATCGGTCACCGCCCAGGGCTTGGCCTGCGCCGCTTCATGATGTGTGGTCAGTCGTGTGACGAAGGCGCGCACCCAGCTCGCGTCGTCGATCGCGCGCAGCGTGCCGCGCGCCTGCACCATCACGTAGTTCCAGGTCGGCACCACCTTGCCGTGCTCGGCCTTGCTCGGGTACCAGCCCGGCGACACATAGGCCTGCGTGCCCTGGAACACGACCAGCGCCTCGGCGTCTGCGCGCGTCTCGCGCCACAGCGGGTTGGCGCGTGCGACGTGCGCGCGCAGGATGCCGGGCCCGCCGGCCGGGTCGAGGTCGAGCAGGAAGGGCACGGTGTTGGCCTGCAGGCCCGCATCGCTCTGCGTCACGAGCAGACCGAGCGGCTGGCTGCGGATCAGCGCGTGCAAGACCTCGGCGCGCGATTCTTCGAAATGGCTGGGTACGTACATGGTGCGGTGATCTCAGTTCGTGAGCCGCTCGTCGAGCCGGCGGCGAACCGCGGGCCACTCGGAGGCCAGGATCGAAAAGTACACGGTATCGCGAATCCGCCCCGAGGCGCAGACCACGTGCTGGCGAAGAATGCCTTCCTGCACACCGCCGATGCGCCCGATCGCATTGCGCGACTTCTCGTTCAGCGCATCGGTCTTGAGCTCGACCCGGTTCGCGCCGAGTGCGTCGAAGGCGTGGCCGAGCAGCAGGCGCTTGGCCGCAGTGTTGGCGCGGGTGCGCTGGTGGCTGCGCGCGAGCCAGGTCCAGCCGATCTCGAGGCGGCGGTTGCGCACGTCGACGGCAGCGAAGCGCGTCGAACCGATGACGCTGCCGCTGGCCGCATCGACGATCGCGAACGGCAGCGCGACGCCGCGCTGCTGCTCGTCGAGCGCGGTCAGCACGTAGGCGTGCATCTCGTCGGCGCTGGTGATCGGGTTCGGGATCCAGCCCCACAGCGCGGGGTCGAGCCCGACGCGGGCCAGCGCCGGCACGTGCGCCAGCGTCAGCGGTTCGAGGCGGACATCCGGGCTGCTCAGGGTCACGGGGACGGGCGTTTTCATGCGATCGGGCTCCGGCAGAATGGCTCTTTATCGTAGACACTATTTCATCGTCACAAGGGGCCATTCCACGATGACGCAGAGAACCACCGAGCTGCGCCAGCAGGTCTACCTGCAGCTGCGCGGCGCGATCGACGCCGGCACCTTCGCGCCCGGCGCGCGCCTGCCGGCGTCACGCGAACACGCGCGCGTGCTGGGCGTGTCGCGCAACACCGTGCTGTGGGCGCTCGAGCGCCTGCGCGCCGAAGGCTATGTGGTCGCGCGCGTCGGCGACGGCAGCTACGTGGCCGAGCGCACGCCGGCCGCGCCGCGTGCGGCGCGCGGCGGCTTCACGGCGCATCAGCTGCTGTCGCAGCGTGGCCGCCTGATCGCCGAGACCGGCCTGCGCTGGAACCCATCGGCGACACAGCCGCTGCCGTTCCGCATCGGCCAGCCGGCGCTCGACCAGTTCCCGTTCGCGCTGTGGCAGCGCCTCGAACGCCAGACGACGAACGCGACGCGCATCGCCTGCGCCGGCTACCACGACCCGGCCGGCCACCCGCCGCTGCGCGCCGCGATCGCGCAGTGGCTGCTGGTGTCGCGCGGCATCCGCTGCGACGCGGCGCAGGTCGTGATCACGGCCGGCTCGCAGCAGGCGCTCGACCTGATCTCGCGGCTGCTGCTCGACCCCGGCGACGAGGTGCTGGTCGAGGACCCGGGCTACCCCGGCATCCGCGCCAACCTGCTCGCGCACGGCGTGCTCGCGCGGCCGGTGCCGGTCGACGACGAGGGCCTGTGCATCGCGCACGGCGCGGCGCGCTGGCCGCGGGCGCGGCTCGCGGTCGTCACGCCGACGCATCAGTTCCCGCTCGGCGTGCGCATGAGCCTGGCGCGGCGCAGCGCGCTGCTGGCCTGGGCGCAAGCGCAGCGCGCCTGGATCGTCGAGGACGACTACGACGGCGAGTTTCAGTACGGCGCGCAGCGCATCCCGGCGTTGTGCAGCATGGCGCACGACGCGCGCGTGCTGTACGTCGGCACCTTCTCGAAGTCGCTCGGCGCCGGTCTGCGCCAGGGCTTCGTCGTGCTGCCCGATGCGCTCGTCGACGCGTTCGCGCGCGCCCGCGCCTTGAGCGATCGGCACTCGCCCGGCGCGACGCAGGACGTGCTCGCGCGCTTCATCGCCGACGGCCATCTGCTGCGCCACCTGCGGCGCATGCGCGAGCTGTACCGCGCGCGGCAGGCCGCGCTGATCCACACGCTGGCGCGCGCGAGCCACGGCGCGCTGACGCTCGCGCCCAGCCTGCAAGGCATGCACCTCGCGCACGAGGTCGGCGCGCGCGTCGACGACCTGCGCCTGAGCGACCGCGCCGGCGAGGCCGGCGTGCAGCTCGCGCCGCTCTCGCGCTACTGCATCGAGGCGACGCGGCGCGGCTGGCTGTTCGGCTATGCGGGCTACGACGAGGCTGCGCTCGGCCGCGCGGCGCGGGTGCTGGCAACGCGGCTGTGAGCCGGTCGTCGATGTCATCAGCGCGATCAGTGCAGCGTCAGGTTCGACGTCGGCGCGGGCCGGTTCGGGTTCCGCGCGAGCCAGGCTTCCGACCAGGCGCGGAACTCCGTCGCCGGCATCGGCCGACCCATGTGGTAGCCCTGCGCCTCGTCGCACTCGAGCTCGCGCAACAGCTGCCAGGCCTTGGCGTCTTCGACGCCTTCGGCGACGACGGTGAGGCCGAGGTTGTGCGCGAGGTCGATGGTCGAGCGCACGATCTTCGCGTCGTCGAGGTCTTTCTCCATGCTCATCACGAAGGACTTGTCGATCTTCAGCTCGTCGACCGGCAGCCGCTTCAGGTAGGCCAGCGATGAATAGCCGGTGCCGAAGTCGTCGATCGAGAGCCTGAAGCCGAGCAGGCTGAGCCGGTTCAACGTGGCCAGTGCGCGTGCCGGGTCGTCCATGATCGCGCTCTCGGTGATCTCGAGGCAGAAGGCCTCGGCGGGCACGCGGTGCTTGACGAGCAGCGCGTCGAACTTGGTCGGCAGGTCCGGGTCGAGCAGGTCGCGCGTCGAGAGGTTGATCGACAGCGTCAGCGGCAGGCCCTCGGCCTGCAGCGCAAGCCAGTGGCGCGCGGCCTCTTCGAAGACCCACATCGTCAACACGCGGATGAAGCCGGTCTGCTCGGCGAACGGGATGAACTCCATCGGCGGCACGAGCCCGCGCTGCGGGTGCTGCCAGCGCACCAGCGCCTCGGCGCCGCTGACGCGGCCGTTGTCGAGCATCAGCTTGGGCTGCAGGTACAGGCGCAGCTCGCCGCGCTCGACGGCCTGGCGCAGCTCGGTCAGCAGCGACAGCGTCTGCGCGCTGGCCGCATCGAACGAGGCGTCGTACATCAGCGGGCCGTGGGTGCGGCGCTTCGCTGCGTACATCGCGACCTCGGCGCGGCTCAGCAGCACATCGGCATCGGTCGCGTGCTGCGGCCAGCAGGCGATGCCGATGCCAGCGCCCATGTCGACGGTGTGTTCCTCGAGCGTGAGCGGCGCGTCGAACGCAGCGCCGATGCGCGCCGCGACCGACTCGGCCAGCGCCGCATCGCCATGGCGCAGCAGCACCGCGAACTCGTCGCCGCCGAGTCGCGCGACCAGGTCGCCGCCGCGCACCATCTGCTGGCTCAGGCGCTCGGCGACGCGGCCGAGCAGCAGGTCGCCGACGCGGTAGCCGAGCACGTCGTTGACGTGCTTGAAGCGGTCGAGGTCGAGCATGATCACGGCGATGGTCGTGCCCTCGCCTGCGGTCTGCGCGTGCGCGATGGCGTCGCGCACTGCGTCGCGGAACTGCACGCGGTTGGGCAGGCCGGTCAGGCTGTCCCAGTACGCGAGCTGCAGGATCTGCTCCTGCTTCTCGCCGACGCTGGCGCGCATCTGGTCGAAGGCGCGCGCGAGCTGGCCGAGCTCGTCGGCGCGCTCCTGGCCATGAATGGGCGCGCTGTAGTCGCCGGCGCCGAGCCGGTCGGCCGCGGTCGAGAGCGCGCGCAGCGGCGTCGTCACGCGGCGCGTCGCGACGAGCGCGCCGATCAGGAACACGACCAGGCCGAGCAGCGTGATCGCCGCCAGCGCGATCTGCAGGTCGCGCGGCGGGCGCACCGCCTCGTCGATCGAGAGCGACACGAGCGCGAGCACGGCCGCACCGCCTTCGGTGGCGGGTGTCAGCCAGCGCGCATGGACGCCGATTTCCTCGCGGGCCAGCGTGACGCTGCGCAATGGCGTGGCGGCGTCGGTCTGCGGCGACCAGGCGGTGCGCGCGAGGCCATCGGCCTGCGCGGCGGGCAGGCTGCTCAGCACCGGCGACCACTTTGCGTCGGGTGCGGCACGCGCCAGCAGCGTGAGGTTGAGCGCAGACAGCTCGCGCATCTGGCTCGCCAGGTGCGCGTCGAGCGGGAAGCCCATCAACACCCAGCCGACCACGACCGGCGCCTTCATCGGCACCAGCACGACCTGGTGCGGCGCGCCGCCGAGCAGCGCGATCTCGCTCGCGGTGCCACGGCGTGCGGCCTGCGTGGCCAGGCGCGAGGCCAGCGCGGCGAGTTCGCGCGCGTCGCTGCCGCTCGCGGCGCGCAGCCTGAAGTCGGCGCCGAGCAGTGCGGCCTCGGTCGCGCCGATGCGCGCGCCATGGTTGGCGAGCACCGAGCCGATCGTCTCGGCATCGTTCGATTGCACCGCCGAGCGAAAGCCGTAGTCGGCTGCGAGCAGGCGCGCGCCGTCGCTGAGCTGTTGCGCGTCCTGGTCGAGCAGGCTGAGCAGCACGCGCTCGCCGACCAGCAACTGCTCGGGCAGCGCGCTGCGCGCATGCTGGCCCAGGCTCGCGCGGATCGCCGAGAAGCTCGCGATCTGGATCAGGAACAGCAGCGCCAGGCTGAACGCGACGATGCGCGCGCCGATCGAGCGGCGAAACCACGCGGGCATGAACAGCCTGCGCCAGCTCATGGCGCGGCACTCACCGCGAGCCGGGCGCGGTGTTCGGCGTCGGCTGCGGTCATCGTGATCGCGATCGGCGCCGGCTCGACGCCGGGCGCCAGACCCGGGTGCCACAGCCGCAGCCGGTAGCTGCCCGGCGGCACCGCGTCGATGCGGGCGTGGCCGTTCGCCGCGCTGCGCGCGAACCAGGGCGTGTCGGCGACGACGACCCAGGCCGCCATCGTGTCGTGGATGTTGCAGCCGAGCACGGCCACGCCGGGCTTGTCGAACACGACCGGCGCGCCGGGCACGCCGCTGTAGAGCTTGAGCTCGAAGGTCTTGATCGGCGAGAACGAATAGACGTGGTGGCGCACCGTGTCGAAGTTCGGGAACGACACACTGGTGCCGGCCGTGATCACCGTGACGCGCGGTTGGAACTGGCGTTTCGACTGCGAGATCTCGGCATCGGCCATCGGCTTCACCGGCGCCTTGCCGCTGGCCGGTTCGAGCAGTGCGACCGCGTCGGCGAGCGGCTTGCCGGCGGCGTCGCTGATGCTGATGTCGAGCGCTGCGGCTTGCGGCATCGCCGGCGCTGCGCAGGCCCACCCGAGCGCCAGTGCGCGCACGCGCCGGCGTGCGGTGTCGATGCGAGAGCGTGGGGTCGTCATGCCGTCCTGCCAATCAGCCATGCCGTGGGGCAACGCCCGGCACGACAAGAGGCTATCGGCGCGGCGCGTGCGAACTGAAGCGAACGCGCGCGCCGCCACGTTTCGGTGCACCCCCAAGTTCGTGGGGTGGTGGAGGGTATGGGCGAGGGCTACTGTTGCTTCCGCTCACCACGGCACTCGAAGCAAGCATCGTCAGAAGGCTGGGCTCGATCGTGGTTCATATGAATGAGTAAGAGAGCGGCGGAGACAACATGGACGAACGCCAGCTCCTGTGCATCAGGACGAAGTCCTCGGACTGCGCCTGGGTCCAGGGCTTGAGCGCCGAAGGTTGGCGCGTACAAATGGTCAGCGATCTGAGCGCTGCACACCGACTCCTGCAGGAGCAGTCGTTCCTGGCCGGCCTGCTCGTGCCCGGCCTGATCGAGGACGACACGTGTGCGGCACTCGACGCATTCCTGCGCGCGCATGGCTCGCTGGAGTGGGTCGGCGTGTTCAGCTCCGCAGCCCTTGCATTGCCTGCTTGCCGTGACCTGATCGTCGATCATTGCTTCGACCACCACACGACGCCTGTCGACATGGCCAGGCTCGCGTCGACGCTCGGCCATGCGCATGGCCACGCCGCGCTGCGATCCGAGGTGCTTGCCGTCGAGGCGCCGATGCGTGAAACGTCGATCGTGGGCAGCAGCACGGCGACCCGGGAGCTGCTGCGCCAGATCCTTCGCGTGGCCAAGGTGGACGTGCCGGTGCTGATCGGCGGCGAGAGCGGCAGCGGGAAAGAGCTGACCGCGCAGGCCATCCACCGCCACTCCAGCCGCGCGAACGGGCCGTTCGTGCCGGTGAACTGCGGGGCGATCCAGGCGACCTTGATCCAGTCCGAGCTGTTCGGCTACACCAAGGGCGCGTTCACCGGTGCCGTGAAGGAAGGCCGCGGTCTCATCGAGGCTGCGAATGGCGGCACCATCTTCCTCGACGAGATCGGCGACCTGACGCTCGATCTCCAGACGAATCTGCTGCGCTTTCTGCAGGAAAAGACGATCAACCGGGTCGGCTCGACCCGCAGCATCCACGTCGATGCGCGCGTGATCGCTGCGACGCACGTCGACCTCGAGAAGGCGGTGGCCGCGGGCACGTTCCGCGAAGACCTCTTCTATCGGCTGAACGTGGTGCCATTGCGCGTGCCATCGCTGCGCGAGCGCCTGACCGATGTCGGGATGTTGGCCGAGCACTTCTTCAAGCAGTTCTCCGCCGAGAAGGCGCCGCAGCTCAAAGGCTTCAGCCGGCGCGCGATGCTCGCGATGAGCGAACATGACTGGCCGGGCAACGTCCGCGAACTCATCAACCGGGTTCGCCGTGCGATGGTCATGGCCGAAGGGCACCTGATCAGCCCGACGGATCTCGGCCTCGAGCCGCGCAACGAGTCCCACACCTGGGACGCGCTCGAAGAGGCCCGCACACGTGCCGAACGCGGTGCCATTTCGGTCAGCCTGCAGCAGGCCGGCAGGAACGTGACGGAGGCGGCCAAGCAACTGGGCGTGTCCCGCATGACCCTGTATCGCCTGATGGCCAAGCACGGCATCGGCCACGATCTGCGCAACTGACTGACGCGCGGCGCGTTGCCGGTGTGACACCGAGCAAACCCCTGTAACAGAACCGAACAATCCCCCGGAATGCGGGATGACCTCGCCAAGCGGTTGATTTCAAAGGCAAAAATCCCAGCCGAGTCGAGCGGCTGCGATGCGGCTTCAGGATGACGCCGGGCGTGTCACACGGATGTGACATTCAGCAGCCGGAAATCTCTGCGATGAACGCATGCGAGCGTTGCGTCCGCTGAGTTTCTTCTTTGAATTCAATCACTTGCGATGGCTTGCCAGTCGTGGCCTCGTTTCTGCAGCTTGAATGAGCGGATTGGCGCAGTTGCCAGTTCCCTCTCATTTGCACAAACCAACCCATCTGGAGTCATCAATGAAGAAAACCTTACTGGCAACAGCCATTGCCCTGGCGTTCGGTTCCGCGTGGGCCGACAACACTCAGACCGGCGCCGGGCCGAACGCCATGAACCACGCCATCGCGGTTCAAGTCAACGACAGCTCGAGCGTCACCAAGACCAACAGTTCGAACAACTCCGATCAAGGCAACGACAAGAGCACCGGTGACAACCGCGGCAACAAGGGCAAGGCCAAGGCCGATGGCACCGGCACCGCAGCCGCCAACAACGGCAGCACCGCCACCGCGAACTTCAGCAACTCGTTCAACAACAGCAAGGCCGTGGCAGTGAGCAAGCTCAGCGGTTCGGTGAGCGGGATCACGGTGTACGGCCTGGGCAATACGGCCACCAACAACGGCAACGCCAATGGCGCCAAGGGCGGCAAGGGCGGAGACGGCTATGGCGGCAACGGCTATGGCGGCAATGCCTCTGGCGGCGCCGGCACGGGCGGCAACGGCGGCAACTCTTCCGGCGGCAGCGGCGGCAATGCCGGCAGCGGCTATGGCGGCGACGGCGGCTCCGGCTCCGGCGGCTCGGGTGGCTCGGCCACGAACGGCAGCGCGACCGCAGGCGCCGCGTCCAACGGCAGCGCGACGAACGGCAGTGCCACTGGCGCCAACGGTGGCGACGGCGGTAGCGCCAGGAATGCGCGTGGCGGCAGCGGCGGCGACGCTCGCGCGTCCGGCGGCGATTCCAGGGCATCCGGCGGTGGAGCGCTGGCCGGCAACCTGCAGTCGACCGGCGACGTCAGGTCGGGGACCGACGCGACGGGCGGCGATGCCCGGTCGTCGAACAGCTCGCGGGGTGGCTCGGCACTGGGTGCCAATGGCTCTGAAGGCGGCCTCGCGGCCTCGGGTCAGAGGTCCGGCACAAGCGCTGGCGCGGGCGGTCTCGGCCGGGGCGCTGGTGCAGTGGCTGTTCCGGTGGCGGTGGGCGGACAAAGCGGCGCCACGGGTGGCGCTGGCGGCAGCGGCGGTGACGGTGGTCTCAGCAGTGGCGGGGCCGGCGGCAGCGGCGGCACGGCCACCAGCACGGCCGGCGCGGGCACGGCCGGCGCGGCGACAGCCACCGGCGGCGCGGGTTCGGGCACCGGCACGGCAACGTCCGGCGCCTCGACGAACACCGCGAGCAACACCGGCGGCGCAGCCACCGGCACGGCCAGCGGCACCGGCGGCGCGGCCACCGGTTCGTCGAGCGGCACGGGCGGTGCGGCGACGAGCGGGGCATCGACTGCCAGCAGCGGCAGCAACACCGGCACGGCGACCGCCACGGGCGCGGCCGGCACCAGCACCGGCGGTGCGGCCACGGCCACGGCAGCGGCCGGCGGCGCAGCCTCCAACAACGGCGGCGGCGGCGGTGCAGGCGGCGCGGCGACCAACGGCAGCGCCACCAACGGCGGGTCGTCGACGTCCGCGTCCAACGGCAGCGCGACGGCCGGCAACGGCGCGTCGGGCACCGGCGCAGTCGGTGCTGTCGGCACGGGCGGTGCGGGTGGCGCGGGTGCAGCGGCTGCGGGCGGCGCCGGCAGCGGCGGCACGGGTGGCGTGGCCAATGGCGGCACGGGCAACGGTGCGGTCGGCAATGGCGCGGCCGGTGGCGCGGGCGGTGCGGGTGGCACCAACAACGTCAACGCGGGCACGTTCAACATGTCCAACACGATGTCCGCGACGGCGCAATCGGCCGCAGGTGTGCTGGTCATCAGCCAGAACACCGGCATCGCTGCGCTGACTCAGCAAAGCGTGAACGTGCAGGCCAACCTGAACGTCGGCAAGTAAGCGAAGGTCGCGCCGGGGTCCTCGACCCCGGCGCGTTTTTCGCGAACTCGCCAAAAAGGAGAACCCATGTCTAGCGCCAAGCGCATCACCTTCGCCAGCGTAGCCACACTGGCGGCTCTGTCATGGACACAAACGGCTATCGCAGACGAGCTATCTACCGCGTCGCCGGCCCCCGTCGTCGTCGAAGCGCCTTCGATCGCCTCTCCCTCGTACGCGCTCTTGCCAGCAGCATCGGAGTCCGCAACCACGCGGCGCAATCCGTTCGGCAGCAAGCCGATGACTGCCGCAGCGCTCGCAACAAGGCGAGGTGGCGATCGCGTCTTCAATGACGCCCAGCTCAAGGGTGTCGTGACGGACAACCAGGCCAGCAACCTGACGACCGGGATGAACGTCATCAGCGAGGGCGCGTTCGCCGGATCTTCCGGGTTGCCGACGGTGATCCAGAACTCCGGGAACAACGTGCTGATCCAGAACGCCACGATCGTCAACGTGCAGTTGAAGTGACGACCGGGACGCCATGAATCTGCCCGCGTTCCTGATCGCAGCAGCAGCCTGTCTCGCAGCTTCGGCTGCCGAGGCAGGCTCGATCGAGCTCCCGTACCAGATCGGGGGCGCGTATGCGGTCCCCGTCAAGAGCATCAAGGAGGCTCGCTTCACCGCGACCATCCGGCAGCAGTACGACTTCAGCTGCGGCTCGGCCGCGCTCTCGACGCTGCTGACTCACCACTACCGGTACCCGGTCACCGAGGACAAGGTCTTCGAAGAGATGTTCCGGCGCGGTGACCAGGCCAAGATTCGGATCGAGGGCTTCTCGCTGCTCGACATGAAACGCTACCTCGAGGCCCATGGCTTCGAGGCCGATGGCTTTCAGGAGCCGCTCGAGAAACTGGTGTCGGTCGGCATCCCGGCGATCGTCCTCGTCAACGAGAGCGGCTACAACCATTTCGTCGTCGTCAAGGGCGTTCGCGATGGGCGTGTCCTGCTCGGAGACCCCGCGGGCGGAACGCGCGCCGTGACGCAATCGGCATTCCAGGCGGCGTGGGTCAACCAGGTTCTGTTCGTGATCGGCAACCGCCAGGATGACGCTGCGTTCAACGTCGCTGCCGACTGGCACGCCGCGCCGTCGGCACCGCTTGGCGGCGCCATCAGCCGCGAAGGGCTGGCCGGCATCGTGATACCCAAGCTCGGGCCCGGCGACTTCTGATCGAGATCGAGCCACCATGAACCCGCAACCAAAACAATTGGCGCTGCTGATCTCGTTGATCGGGGTCGGTGTGTCGCCCGGTGCCTGGGCTCGCAGCGAGCTGCGCGTCATGGGTGTCGCGCCGTCTTCGCAAGATCTGGTGGCTCTCGACAGTGTCGACGCCAACAGCCTTGTCGACCATGCCGCGCTGAGCGTCGATCCGCTGGAGTTGCCGCCAAGCAGCGCCCTCGAAACCATCGGCGCATCGCCAGGCTGGCTGTTGTACGCCGCACCGGACAGTGACGACTGGGCACCCGGTGAATCGCCCGATGGGCTGGGCGACCGATTGGCGCGCGAGTGGGTCGAGCCGGCGACGCCTGCGGTCGACTCCGCGGCCACGACCACAAGCGATGCCTCGCCGCCGCAGCTGCAACCGAACCGCCCGCATTTCGGCAAGACACGCCGTGTGCGTGTGCTGGTTCGCGTGCCTGGCGCAACGCCGGCTCGCATCGATGTTCTCGCGGCGGGTGACGACCGCGCGATCGAGCGCATCGCACCTGTGCTGGTGGTGCCGCAGCAGGCGATGGTGCCTGATGTGCCAAGCCACGCAGAACGCTTGCTGGAAAGCCTCGCCGATGTCCTGCGCGAAGCGCCAGCGCTCGAGAGGGTTGCCAATCAGGAGCCCGCTGCGTTCGTCGACGTCGCGTTGCCGCCGGCGGCGCCTGACGTTGCCCGCGTTCACGAGCCGAGCGCAGCGCGCCTCGAACGCGCCGAGATCGTCGTCGACACGGAGTCGAACAAGGTGCTGGGCATCCTCGGCGCCATTCTGTCCGGCGAGCGCGACGAGGTCGGCGCCATCAAGCTCGACGCTGAAAAGCTTGTCGTCACGAGCCAGAGCGAGAAGGTGATGACCATGCTCGGCGAGATCTCGTCCGCAGGTCAGCCGCAGGAAGACGGCCCGGCGCGGCGGGCACGCAAGCTCGCGGCTCGGGCGGCGCTGCGTGCCGAGGCCGAACGGCCGAAGTCGGTCGAGCCAGAGCTCGCACAGGATTTGGCTGCGATGCCGCCGCTCACGGTGCCGGTGGCACCGCCACAGACCGAGGCTCGGATGCGGTCGAACCCATTCGGCGATCGGCAAGTGGCGGTGAGCGAGAAGCTGCTCGACGGTGTGCGCGGCGGCTTCGGGGTCGACGGGCTCAACATCTCGTTCGGCATCGAGCGCGCCGTCTACATCAACGGTGCGCTCGTGACGACCACGAGCCTGAACCTGTCGGACCTGGGGCGCATTACCGCCGGCAGCGGCGCCACGGCGATCAACGCCGGCACGATCGCGCTGATCCAGAGCGGCGCGGGCAACCTCGTGTCGGCCGGCACCTTTGCTTCGGGCGCCGTCGGCACCGTGATCCAGAACACCCTCGACGGGCAGAAGATCCAGAACATGACGGTGATCAACGCGACGACCAACAGCCTGGGCGCGTTGAGAGGACTCAACCTCGAGTCTTCGATGCGCGGCGCAGTGATCGACTCGCTGCGGCGCTGATGCGCTGAGACATGCATGCCGGGCGGCGCGAGGCCGCGCCCGACCGTCAGTCAATCAGAAGGTGACGGGCATGCGCACCGTCAGCGTGACATCGGGCGTGTCGCGTGTGAGGCCGGCGCCGAGCGAGACGTTCAGCGAGCGCTGGCTGTTCAGCCGGTACGAGTAGCCGAGCAACAGCGTGCCGAGCTGCACGCGCACTGAGTCGGGTGAAGCCACGCCGTTCTGCTTGGTCCTGCCGACCGAGGCGTGGTCATAGCCGATGCTGAACGAGGACTTCTCGTTCAAGCCCAGGCCCATGCCGAAGTTGAACCCGATCACGTCGCCCGGGTGGACCTTGCCGAGGTCTTGCGGGCCGGTGTCGGTCGGGCGCGTCACGTTCGAGCGACTGAAGTTGTGCAGATAGCTGACGGTGCCGAAGAACACCGCCGGGTCGGACGGGTACAGCATCGTGATCGCAGGCTGAAGCCCATAGAAGCCCGAGCCGGTCGGCAACGAGGCCTGCACGCCATCGGTCAGGCCTTGAACGGTGGTCAAGGTTTCGACCTCGAACGGGTCTTTGCCGGTGCGCGACTTGAAGCGCAGACTGCCGACGTAATAGGGCTTGTCGACACCGCCGTCGTTGAACTGATAGCGGCCGGTGACCTCCACGTCGCCGATGCCTTGACCGGAGGCATTGAACGCGCTGCCGGCGGTCGCGTCGCCCTGCAGGAATGCACGCCCGACGCTGGTGTCGGAGCGGTACACATAGGGGATGCGGGCTTCGACTTCGAACCGGTTCGTGATGCCGTAGCGACCGGTCAGCGTGGCGTTGAACGTGTTGCGCTTGACCTCGCGCACATCGACCAGGCCGATCAGGATCGCCGGGATGACGGTGTAGCCGACCAGCGCGACGCGGTCGCTCGACGAATACGAAAACTGCAGCGACGGCTCGAGCACGCCCTTGCCTTTGGGCGTCAACACACCGGGCTGTTCGAAGATCTGCGCGACCGCCGGCGCACGGCCCTCGGACTCGGGCGCTTGGCCCACCGGCTGCTGCGGCGCTGCCGCCGCGTCTTGATTCGGCGCGGCCTGTGCGACCGCGTCGGGTGCGCCTCCGCGCGCACGCTGCGTGGCCAGCACTTCGAGACCGAGTGCGCGCCGGACCTCGTTGAGGCGTGATTCTTCTTGCTGTACCGAGCGCCGCAAGGATTCGAGTCGCGCGCTCTGCTCGTTCACCTGGCGCTGCAAGGCCTCGAGTCTGGACGAGGCCGCATCGTCGACCGGGTCCGCGGCGTAGGCCGCTCCGGCGCCCGCGAGGGCTGCGCAGGCGATAGCACTCACGTGCAAGAACTGTGTCGGTGGCGTTGTTTTCATCGAGCCTCCCCCAGTCGCGCGCTGCGGTTCGGAGAAGCTCCGATGAGCGCAGTGTGGATTGTTGCCATCCCGCGCCGCGCTGACCACCCCACGTTCGAAGCTAGGGTTGGTGCCTAGGGCGATGCGCTGTCGATCACACCGCCGCCGAGGCAGACCTCGCCGTCGTAGACCACCGCCGACTGGCCCGGCGTGACCGCCCATTGCGCCTGCTCGAAGCGCAGCTCGAACGCGCCCGCGGCGGCGTCGGCGAAGGCGCAGCCTGCATCGTGTTGACGGTAGCGCGTCTTCGCGGCGAGCACGCTGTGACTCGGCGCGTGGCCTGCGACCCAGCTCGTGTCGTCGGCATTCAAGCGATGCGACAGCAGCCACGGATGCGCGTGGCCTTGCACGACGTAGAGCGTGTTCGCCGCCATGTCCTTGCGCGCCACGAACCACGGCGCGTGCTCGGCCGCGCCGCGCGGAGCGCCGCGTTCCTTGAGCCCGCCGATGCCGATGCCCTTGCGCTGGCCCAGCGTGTAGAAGCTCAGGCCGACATGCTCGCCGATCGTGCGGCCGCGGTCGTCCTTGATCGGGCCGGGCGTGTTCGCGAGATAGCGATTCAGGAACTCGCGGAACGGCCGCTCGCCGATGAAGCAGATGCCGGTCGAGTCTTTCTTCTTCGCGTTCGGCAGGCCCGCGTCGTCGGCGATGCGCCGCACCTCGGTCTTGGGCAGTTCGCCGACCGGGAACAGCGTCTTCGAGAGTTGCGCCTGTGTCAGGCGGTGCAGGAAGTAGCTCTGGTCCTTCAACGGATCGAGGCCCTTCAGCAGCTGGAACGAGCCATCTTGCTCGCGAACACGCGCGTAGTGACCAGTGGCGATCTTCTCGGCACCGAGCCGTATCGCGTGGTCGAGAAAGGCCTTGAACTTGATCTCGGCGTTGCACAGCACGTCGGGGTTCGGCGTGCGCCCGGCCTGGTATTCGCGCAGGAACTCGGCGAACACACGGTCCTTGTAGTCGGCCGCGAAGTTAACGTGCTCGATCTCGATGCCGATCACGTCGGCGACCGCCGCGGCATCGACGAAGTCGGCGTTCGACGAGCAATACTCGCTGTCGTCGTCGTCTTCCCAGTTCTTCATGAAGATGCCGACGACCTCATGGCCTTGTTGCTTGAGCAGCAAAGCACTGACGGCCGAATCGACGCCGCCCGACAGGCCGACGACGACACGCTGGGGTTTCATCACCGCAATTTTAGTTGTCGCCCCTGCGACGCGTGCGGCCAAGGGCTTGGCCGTAAGATGCCGGGGCTGCCTGAAAGGGCAGCACACGTCTTCAGGGCGGGGCGAAATTCCCCACCGGCGGTAAATCACGCAAGTGATGAAGCCCGCGAGCGCTCTTCATCTCCCGGTGAAGAGGTCAGCAGATCTGGTGCGATGCCAGAGCCGACGGTTCAGCGCGAGAGCGGGGTGCATGCACCTGGCTCTCACGTCAAAGTCCGGATGAAAGAAGATGTGCCGATGCGGTTCGGCCGCGCCGTCCCCCGGCGTGGTCGCGCTGTGTTTGCGCGCCCTGAAATGTTTTTCGTGCTTTATGCGAGGAGCGTTTCAACCATGTCTCAATCTTCCCTTCTCCGCGGCCCGATGCCGCCGCGTCTCAGGATCGCCCTGGACGCCATTCGCCACGGCCGCGCCGTGATCCTGCTCGACGACGATGACCGCGAGAACGAGGGCGACCTCATCGTCGCGGCCGATCGCATCACCGTGCCGATGATGGCCACGCTGATCCGCGAGTGCTCGGGCATCGTCTGCCTGTGCCTGGCCGACGAGCCACTGCAGCGGCTCGCGCTGCCGCCGATGGTCGCGAACAACGGCAGCCGCTACGGCACCGCATTCACCGTGTCGATCGAGGCGCGCGACGGTGTGACGACCGGCGTCAGCGCGGCCGACCGCGTCACGACGATCCGCGCCGCGATCGCGGCCGATGCGGTCGCGGCCGATCTCGTCAGCCCTGGCCATGTGTTCCCGCTGCGCGCGGCGCCGGGCGGCGTGCTCGAGCGCCGCGGCCACACCGAAGGCGCGGTCGAACTCGCGCGCCTCGCCGGTCTGCAGCCGGCCGCGGTGCTGTGCGAGCTGATGAACGCGGACGGCAGCATGATGCGCGGCGACGAACTCGTCGCGTTCTCGCGCGCACACGGCTACCCGATGTTGACGATCGCCGAGCTGGTCGCCTATCGGCGCGAGCAGGAGGCCGTGCCGGCCTGACGGCGACTCAGCCGGCGCCGGGCCGCTCCCAAGCCGGCTGAGAACCCGCTCGGCGGGTGGTGGCGTACCCGCCACCGGGTGCACCATCGATCAGCCGTGCTGGTCAACCAGCCGCACCACCGTGTTCCACACACGTGTGGTGGCTGGCAGGCCGAGCAGCTTTTCGAGGAACGCGTTCGGGCTGCCCGGGCTGCGGCCGATCAGGTGCGACACGCTGAGGACCGCGTCGGCGCGGATCTCGATCAGCTCGACATCGCCGCGCGTCGAGCGGCGCGGAGCCTGTGCGGGCACGACGGCATCCGCGTGCAAGAAGGTCACGCAGCATGCGTAGACGCTGGCCGGGTCGACGTGCTGGAACGGGTTCGCCGCCACCATTGCGGACAGGTCTTCGACGCGGCGCAGAAAGGCCGGCTCCTGCAAGCCGCACGACGCGTGCAGCGTCTTGCTCGCGGCGCTCAGCACCTTGCGCGACTGCGCGTCGGTGCGGGTCGCGAACACCATCGTGCCGTTGGTGAGGAAGGACTGCGCCGATGCGGCACCCGCCTCGAGAAACGCAGCTTCGAACTGCGCGCGCGTCGGGCAGTTCGAGCGCCCGAGGTTGAGGTTGCGAAAGAACGCAGCGTGCTTCTTCATCCGGCGCGCTTGACCTCGGGTGTGTAGACGCTGGCGTCGGTCGTGATCGTCGAGAGCGGGTAGCGGCGCCCGGCCACATAGTCCTCGATGCAGCCCAGCACATGCGGGCTGCGGTGCCTGGCGCGGCTGGCACGCAGCTCGGGCAATGTCATCCAGAGCGTGCGCACGATGCCGTCGTCGAGGCGGCGGGTCGGGTCGGGCGCGCCGACCGTGCCACCGAACGCGAAGCGCACGAAGGTCACGTCCTCACCGGTGGCGGGCCGCTGGAAGCGCGACAGGTACACGCCGACCAGCCGGTCCGGCGTGAACGCGCAGGCGGTCTCTTCGAGCACCTCGCGGATCACGCCTTGCTCGGGCGATTCTTCGGGGTCGAGGTGGCCAGCCGGGTTGTTGAGCTTCAGGCCCTCGGGCGTGTGCTCTTCGACGAGCAGGAAGCGGCTCGCGTCGCCGTCACGGCGCTCGATGATCGCGGCGACGGTGACGCTCGGTTTCCAGCGCTCGGCCATGCGACTGATGTTATCCCGCCAGCCTTGACCGCGGTCATTGGTAGCGAAAGGCCAAGGTGCGGCAGAATCGGCCCAATTCCGACGTCCCGACAATAAAGCGCCTGAGGAGGCATCCATGCTGATAGGAGTCCCGCTCGAGACAGCGGCCGGCGAGACGCGCGTATCCGTCACGCCCGAGACCGCCAAGAAGCTCAAGGCCCAGGGCCACACGATCCGGGTGCAATCGGGCGCCGGCGTGGCCGCCAGCGTCACCGATGCGGCGTATGAAGCGGCCGGGGCCGAGATCACCGATGCCGCCGGCGCGTTCGGCTGCGATCTGGTGCTGAAGGTGCGCGCGCCGCTGCACAGCGAGCTCTCGCTGATGAAGACCGGCGCCAACCTCGTCGGCATGCTCAACCCCTTCGACAGCGACGGCCTGCACCGCATCGCCGGCGCCGGCATCACCAGCTTCGCGCTCGAAGCCGCGCCGCGCACCACGCGTGCGCAGAGCATGGACGTGTTGTCGAGTCAGGCCAACATCGCCGGCTACAAGGCCGTGATGATCGCGGCCGACAAGTACCAGCGCTTCTTCCCGATGCTGATGACGGCCGCCGGCACCGTGAAGGCTGCGCGCGTCGTGATCCTCGGCGTCGGCGTCGCCGGCCTGCAGGCGATCGCGACCGCGAAGCGCCTCGGCGCAGTGATCGAGGCGAGCGACGTGCGCCCGAGCGTGAAGGAGCAGATCGAATCGCTGGGCGGCAAGTTCATCGAGGTCTCGTACGACACGCCTGAAGAGAAGGAAGCCGCCGAAGGCGTCGGCGGCTATGCCAAGCCGATGCCGCCGAGCTGGCTCGCGCGCCAGCAGGTCGAGGTCGCGAAGCGCGTCGCGCTCGCCGATGTCGTGATCAGCACCGCGCTGATCCCGGGCCGCGCCGCACCGACCTTGATCACCGAGGACATGGTCAAGGCCATGAAGCCGGGCTCCGTGATCGTCGACATCGCGGCCGGCAAGGGCCCGGACACGATGGGCGGTCTGACCGGTGGCAACTGCCCGCTCTCCGAGGCCGACAAGACGGTCGTGCGCCACGGCGTGACCATCGTCGGCGAGACCAACCTGCCGGCGCTGGTGGCGGCCGACGCGAGTGCGCTCTATGCGCGCAACGTGCTCGACTTCCTGAAGCTCGTGTTGCCCAAGGACGGCGGCTTCGTGGTGCCGATGGACGACGACATCGTGGCCGCGTGCCTGATGACCCAAGCCGGTGAAGTGAAGAGGAAATAAGCATCATGGAACACGAAATCGTCTCCCACACGATCACCAACCTGATCATCTTCGTGCTCGCGATCTACGTCGGCTACCACGTCGTCTGGACCGTCACGCCCGCGCTGCACACGCCGCTGATGGCGGTGACGAACGCGCTGTCGGCGGTCGTGATCGTCGGTGCGATGCTCGCTGCCGCGCTGACCGAAGGCGGCGTCGGCAAGACCTTCGGCGTGCTCGCGGTCGCACTCGCGGCGGTCAACATCTTCGGCGGCTTCCTGGTCACGCGGCGCATGCTCGAGATGTTCCGAAAGAAGGACAAGAAGACCGTGGCCGTGAAGGAGGAAGGCAAGTGAGCCTCAACCTCGTCACGCTGTTGTATCTGATCGCGAGCGTCTGCTTCATCCAGGCGCTCAAGGGCCTGAGCCACCCGACTTCGTCGATCCGCGGCAACCTGTTCGGCATGGTCGGCATGGCGATCGCGGCAGTCACGACCGGTGCGCTGATCGTCAAGCTTGCGGGCGGCAACGCGCTCGGCCTGGGCTGGGTGCTGCTCGGCCTGGTGGTCGGTGGCGGCTACGGCGCGTACCGCGCCAAGACCGTCGAGATGACCAAGATGCCCGAGCTGGTCGCGTTCTTCCACAGCATGATCGGCCTGGCGGCGGTGTTCATCGCCATCGCCGCGGTGGCCGAGCCGCATGCCTTCGCGATCGTCGCGAAGGGCGAGCCCATCCCCGGCGGCAACCGGCTCGAGCTCGCGCTCGGCGCGGCGATCGGCGCGATCACGTTCAGCGGCTCGGTGATCGCGTTCGGCAAGCTGTCGGGCACCTACAAGTTCCGGCTGTTCCAGGGTGCGCCGGTGCAGTTCAAGGGCCAGCACCTCGTCAACCTGGTGCTCGGCCTGGCGCTGATCTTCTTCATCTACGGCTTCATCGCCAGCCAGAGCTGGACCGACTTCATCGTGCTGCTCGCGATCGCCTTCGTGCTCGGCGTGACCATCATCATCCCGATCGGCGGGGCCGACATGCCGGTGGTGGTGTCGATGCTCAACAGCTACTCGGGCTGGGCCGCGGCCGGCATCGGCTTCAGCCTGAACAACGCGATGCTGATCATCGCCGGCTCGCTGGTGGGCTCGTCGGGTGCGATCCTCTCGTACATCATGTGCAAGGCGATGAACCGCTCGTTCTTCAACGTGATCCTCGGCGGCTTCGGCGGCGAGGCCGCGGCGGCGGGTGGCGCGAAGGCCGAGGCGCGGCCGGTCAAGAGCGGCAGCGCCGACGACGCGGCCTTCGTGCTCGGCAATGCCGAGACGGTCGTGATCGTGCCGGGCTACGGCCTCGCGGTCGCACGTGCGCAGCACGCGGTGAAGGAGCTCGCGGCCAAGCTGACCGAGAAGGGCGTCAACGTCAAGTACGCGATCCACCCGGTCGCGGGCCGCATGCCCGGCCACATGAACGTGCTGCTCGCCGAGGCCGAGGTGCCCTACGACCAGGTCTTCGAGATGGAAGACATCAACGGCGAGCTCGGCCAGGCCGATGTCGCGATCATCCTCGGCGCCAACGACGTCGTGAACCCGGCCGCGCACACCAAGGGCAGCGCGATCTACGGCATGCCGATCATCGAGGCCTACAAGGCCAAGACCATCATCGTCAACAAGCGCTCGATGGCCGCGGGCTACGCCGGGCTGGACAACGAGCTCTTCTACATGGACAAGACCATGATGGTGTTCGGCGACGCGAAGAAGGTCGTCGAGGACATGGTCAAGGCGATCGAGTAGCTCGTTCCGTTATGGGGGCAGGACGGTCCGTCAAACTTTGTTTGACAGGACTCAGTGCCGCTAGTTTTATCAAATATTTTCTGGATTTTCTTTAACAAGATGTAGACTTCGGCGATCTTGTTAAAGCGCCAAACAATGTCCATGCCGGTCCGAGCTGGCCGCTATGTCCAGCAAACCACTGGCTACCGAGCCTTCCTGCCAGCTCCCCTGCCGCCCGATCCCCCCGTAATCTACGAGGGAGAACTGCAGACTCTGCTATCCAACGCCGACCGCGACTTGGCGCGGCTCGACGCGATCGCGTCGCTGCTACCCAACCCCGATCTGTTCGTGGCAATGTACGTGCGCCACGAGGCCGTGCTCTCGTCTCAGATCGAAGGCACCCAGAGCACGCTCGAAGATGTGCTCGCTTACGAGGCCGACGCGGTACGCGATGACACGCCCAAGGACGTGGCCGAAGTCGTCAATCATGTCCGTGCGATGAACCATGGTCTGGCCCGGCTGCCCGAGTTGCCTCTGTCGCTGCGCTTGCTGCGCGAAATCCACGCCGAGTTGATGCAAGGCGTGCGTGGCAGCGAAAAATCGCCAGGGGAGTTTCGTACCTCACAGAATTGGATCGGTGGGCGTGGCAGCACTCTCGCCACGGCGGCTTTCGTGCCGCCACCACCCCACGAGTTGATGAACACGCTGGGCGCGCTCGAACGCTTTCTGCACGATGCCAAGGCCACTGTGCCGTTGCTCGTGCGCTGCGGCCTCGCTCATGCGCAGTTCGAGACCATTCATCCGTTTCTCGACGGCAACGGTCGGGTCGGTCGGCTGCTGATCACGCTGATGCTGTGCGAAGACGGTGCGCTGTCGAGGCCTTTGCTCTATCTGTCGCTGTATCTGAAGGCGCATCGCGCCGAATACTATGATCGGCTCACCGCCATCCGTCACCAAGGTCACTGGGAGCCCTGGCTCGGGTTCTTCCTGCGCGGTGTGAGTGTGACCGCGCGCGTGGCCACACAAACTGCACGCGACATCGTCGCGATGCGCGAACTGCACCGCGCCGCCGTCATCAAGAATGCCAAGGCGCTCGTGCTGCTCGATGCGCTGTATCGGCAGCCCACCGTGTCGGTCAACAACGTGGCGCAGATTCTTTCGTGCACTTTCCCCACCGCCGCCAAGTTGGTACGAGACTTCGCGGCGCGTGGCTGGCTGCACGAGCTGACGGGCTATGAGCGCAATCGTTTGTGGCGCTATCAGCCGTACCTCGACCTGTTCCATCGCGACACGCTGGACGAGATGGTCGGCGGGCCGGCGACGCAACCCCTGTTCACCGACAGTGCGCCGACCTGAGCCGCGGCACTGATTCACGCACCGACACACCGATGCCTGACTGGCAGCGCAGGTGTCATCCCCGCGTGTCCGACGCCGGCATCGACGCCAGCAGCGCGTCCGGTGCGCCAGGCGCGGCCGGGTGCACCCAGCGGGCGAGCGTGGCGAACATCTCGTGGACCTTGATCGGCTTCGTGATGTAGTCGTTCATGCCCGCCGCGATCGCCTTGTCGCGATCGCCGACCATCGCGTTGGCCGTCATCGCGATGACCGGCAGGTCTTGCAGCTGCGGTTGCCGGCGCAGCGCGCGGGTCGCGGCATAGCCGTCCATCAGCGGCATCTGGCAATCCATCAGCACGCCGTCGAAACGCTGCCGGCCCAGCATGTCCAGCGCCTCCTGGCCGTTGCAGGCAACGCTGACCACCACGCCGGCGTGGCGCAGCAGCCCGAGCGCGACCTCCTGGTTGAACAGGTTGTCCTCGACCAATAGGATCTCCGCCCCGCGCAGGCCCTCGTGCTGCAGCGTCGGCGTCACGGCGACGGGCAGCCGTGGCAGGCCGAAGCGCAGGCTGAAGTGAAAGCGGCTGCCGCGGCCCGGCGCGCTGTCCACGCCGAGCTCGCCGCCCATCAGGTCGACCAGCTGGCGGCTGATCGCCAGCCCCAGGCCGGAGCCGCCGTAGCGGCGGCTGGTCGAGGCATCGGCCTGCGAGAACGGCTGGAACAGGCGGCGCTGCTCGTCCGGGCTCACGCCGATGCCGGTGTCCCGCACCTCGAAGCGCAGTCGCACCGAGGTGTCGTCTTGTTCGATCAGCTCGATGGCGACAACGACCTCGCCGCGTTCGGTGAACTTGACCGCGTTGCTGCCCAGGTTGAGCAGCACCTGGCTCAGGCGCGAAGGGTCGCCGAGCAACGCAGCGGGCAGGCGCGGCGGCAGCGCGAACCGCAGCGTCAAGCCCCGCTCTTCGGCCTTGATGCCGATCACGCTGGCGAGCTGGTTCGTCACCTCGCGCGGGTCGAACGCGATGCTCTCGAGCTCGAGCTTGCCGGCTTCGATCTTCGAGAAATCGAGGATGTCGTTGACGATGCCCAGCAAGGATTCGGCCGACGCGTGGACGGCACCGACGTAGCGGCGCTGCAGCGGGCTGAGCTCGCTCTGCAGCGCCAGGTGCGACATGCCGAGAATGGCGTTCATCGGCGTGCGGATCTCGTGGCTCATGTTGGCCAGGAACTCGCTCTTGGCCTGGCTCGCGGCCTCGGCGGTCGAGCGCGCCTCGCGTTCCGCTTCGGCATGCTTGCGCTCGCTGATGTCGCGCGCGATGCCGACCGTGCCGGTGACGTGGCCGCTGCTGTCGCGGAGCGCGGTCTTGATCGTCTCGACCCAGGTCAGAACGCCGTCGACGCTGCGGTACAGCTCCTCGACCCGCTTGCCTTCGTGGGACGCCATCACGTCGGCGTCGTTGACGCGGTAGGTCTCGGCCAGGTCGGGCGGCTGGGTCTCGAGGTCGGTCTTGCCGATCATCTCGCCCGGGGCCGCAAACCCCATCGCGGCGGCGAGCGCGCGGTTGACCGCGACGTAGCGGCCGTCGACGTCTTTCACCCACGCGAAGTCCGGGATGTTGTCGAGGATGGCGGCCATGCAGGTGTTGGCCGTGGCGAGTTCCGCGGCGTGCTGCCGCAGCCGCGTGCGCATCGCATTCAGCGCGTTCACCAATTGGTCGAGCTCGTCGCCGGCGCTGCGCCGGCGACGCAGCCGCAGCGGCGGGTCGTCGGCCTCGGGGGTGACACCGCCGATCGCCGCGGCCATGTCCAGCAGATGCCGGGTGGCGAGCCGGTGCACGACCCACAGGATGAACAGGGCCACCAGAAAGGTCTTGGCCGCGTTGCTCAGCAAGATCACGAAGGCCTGCGACAAGAGGCTCTGATAAACGTCCGTCACGGTCGCCTCGACCCGCAGCACGCCGATCTGCTCCGGCTTGTCGCCGCAGCACGACAAGGGCGTCTCGGTCACGATGCTGCGCGCGGCCTGCCGCACGCCGCGGGCAACCGTCAACGGGCGGGTGGACGCAATGGTCTCGCGTACTTCAACCGCGCGAATCGTCGGCAGCCGCAGGATGCCGTCGAGCTGGTCCTGCAGCTGCCTGACATCGAGCGCCCACAGGCTCTTGCTCAGGCTGCTCGCATTGGCCTGGTTGATCTCGGCGAGGCGGCCCTCGAGGCGCGACATCTCGCTGCGGTAGCTCAGGCCCAGCTGCAGGACGGTCAGGACCAGCGTCACGGTGGTGCTGAACAACAGCACGCGCACCAGCAGTGCCCGCGCGATCCCGCCGCGGAGCGCCGCGGGAATCGGCGCCAACCAGCCGTTGCGCGGAGACTGAGAGTCCAATTCACTGCCCTTTGGGGGTCATCATGGTTTCCGCCCCCGGACGTCGATCCCGATTGCGCGCTTCAGCATAGCGCAACATATTCGGACGACAGGACAGCCCGAGATATCCCATGCGCAAAGCCACCGTGTCCATCGTTCTGTTCGCTGCGCTCGCCGCGGCATTGCCGACCGCGACCGCAACCGAGGTCGGCGTCATCCTGGCCGGGACCGTGCAGGTTTTCTGGCAGGCGATGTCCAAGGGCATCAAGCGTGCGGGCCAGGATCTGCACGTCGATCTCGTGATGCGCAGCCCGGCCGATGGGGCGGCACTCGGCGCGCAGGACAACGTCCAGCTGCGCATGATCGACTACATGGTGCAGCGCGGGGTCGCCGGCATCGTGCTGGCGCCCGAACCGCTGACCGGCGTGGCGACGCCGGTCTCGGTCGCGATGCCGATGGTGCTGGTCGACCGGGGCAGCGCCGACTACAACGCGATCGCCACCGTCGCCACCGACAACCTCGGCGCGGGCCGAAAGGCGGCACTGAGTCTCGTGCCGGTGCTGCACAAGGGCGCGAAGGTCGCGGTGTTGCGACTGGCCGCGAACATCAGCTCCACCACCGAGCGCGAAAACGGCTTCCTGAGCGTGGCGCGCGAGCAGGGCTGGGAGGTCGTCGTCGACACCTACGTCGGCTACCGCTTCCGCGAGTCAGAGGAGCTGATCGCGAAGGCCTTGACGGCACACCAGGGCCGCCTCGATGCGGTGTTCGCGCCGAACGAGACGACTGCGTACGGCGCGTTGCGGGTCGTCGAAGCGATGCCCGCCGGCGCGCGCCCGCGCCTCGTCGCGTTCGACTGGCGCCCCGAGTTCCTGCCGGCGTTGAAGCGCGGCGTGCTCCATGCGGCGGTGCTGCAAGATCCTTATCGAATGGGCTATCTGGCGGTCGAGACCCTGGTCGCGGCGAAGCAGGGCCGGACCCCGCCGCCGCGCGTGTTCGTCGACGTGGCGACGGTGACGCAGGCGAACCTCAACGACGCCGCCATCCAGGCCGTGCTGGCGAGCTACGGCGAGTAGCGCTCCGCGCTGCTTCGCGCGCGACCGGCCCAGGTCATTCGCGCTTGTCCGGGCCGCGCCCCTCGCCACGGCCGTGCTCCCTCTCTTGAGCCTGTCCTTGTCCTCGGCGTTCCTGCTGCGGCGCTTGCGCCGGTCCCCGCTCGCGCTCGTTCGGTGCGCGAGCCGCGGGAGGCTCGGGCCGCATCGGTGCCGGTTGCGCTTGAGGCTGTTGATGCGGCACTGCCTGCGGCGGTGCCGGGCGCCCCTGCGGCGCGCGCTCGGCCGGCGCCATCGGCCCCCCGCGTGACGGCGGCGGCGGCACTTCAGCGCGCGGTGCGGCCGGCTGGAAGTGCTGCCTCACGACCGCGTCACGCGGCTGGTAGCGGTAGTTCTGACCCTGCAGCGCGCGCTGCTGCTCGACCGGCGGATAGCGGTTGCCGTTGTACTGCCGCTGGTACGCCGGCAGCGGCGCAGGCGGCGGCACCGCGCCGCGGTTCCAGTGGTCCCATCCGCGGTGCTGCTGCGACCAGCCTGGGCCCCAGTGATCGCCCCAACGCGGCGGCGCATCGCGCCGCCAGCCGCGGAAGTAGACCGGCGGTGCGCGGTAGTAGCTCACCGGCACGCGCAGCACGTACACCGGCACGTACTCGGGCCCGACCGGCGACCACGGGCCGTTGTACCAGGAGCTCGCATACCAGTTGTCCGACTGGTAGACCCAGTACATGCCGTCGTAGAAAAAGAAGTTCGTGTTCATCCCCGGTGCGTAATAGACCGGGTAGCCCGGCACCCGCACGAGCTGCGGATACGCCGGGACATTGACCCCGATGCTCACGCCCGGCAGGTTCACGCCGATGCCGACGCTCACCTGGGCCGAGGCGGTGCTGAGTGCCCCGCAGGCCAGCAGCAGTGCAAGGATGGGGCGGCGCATGGTCGTCTCCTGTGTTCGTTGAATCACCTTGAAGCATCCGCGACGCGTGTTGCAGATGCAGTCAGCAAAGCGCCTGTGCGACTGTAGGCGCCCGCCCACGCTCGCCGGGGCGGGCGGCGCGTTCATTCATCATCCATCAGGCCGCGAGCAAGGTCGCGACCTCGGCCGCCGAGCGCACGCCGAGCTTGGCGTAGACGCGCGCCCGGTGGACCTCGACCGTGCGCACCGACACGTGCAACTCGTCGGCGATGACCTTGTTGAGCTTGCCGGCGGCGACGCGCTGCATGACCTCGTGTTCGCGCTCGGTCAGGCTCGCCAGCCGTGCGGCGCGCTCTTCGCTGCGGGCGTCGGTCTGGTGCATCGCGGTGTCGACCGCGAGCGCCTGCTCGACGCGGTCGGCGAGCGCGTTGTCGCTGTACGGCTTCTCGAGGAAATCGAAGGCGCCGTTCTTCAGCGCCTCCACCGCCATCGGGATGTCGCCGTGGCCACTCAAGAACAGCACCGGGTTGCGCAGCCGCCGCGCGCTCAGCTCCTCGAACACGCGCAGGCCCGACATGCTCTCCATGCGCACATCGAGCAGGAACACGCCGGCCAGCGGCCGCGGCGTGGCGTCGACCGCGGCGAGCAGTTGGTGGCCGCTCGCGTAGGCGCGCACGTCGAGCCCGCGCGAGGTCAGCAGGAAGCCGAGCGCGTCCAGCACCGCGGCCTCGTCGTCGAGCAGGTAGACGATGCCCGCTGGCTTGCTCACGCCGCTTCCTCCAACGAAGGTGCGACCACCTGCAGGTCCACCGGCAAGGTCATCGAGAACCACGCGCCGCCGCCGGGCGACTCCACGGCATCGAGCGCGCCCTGGTGGGCTTCGAGGATCGAGCGGCAGATCGCCAGCCCCATGCCCATGCCCTCGGCCTTGGTCGAGTAGAACGGCGCGCACAGCGTCTCGATGCGCCGGCCCTGCAGGCCGGGGCCGTTGTCGCGCACGTCGATGCGCACGAAGCGCTGGTCGGGCGTGGTCCGGGTGCGCGCTTCGATGCGCCGCTCGACGCCGCCGCGTTCGGCGAGTGCATCGCTCGCGTTGCGCAGCAGGTTGATCACGACCTGCTCGATCAGTACCGCATCGGCGACGACGTTCGGCAGTGCCGGGTCGGGCGCGAGCGTCAGATGCACCTGGCGCCGGTCGAGCTCGCGCTTGAGCAGCGCGGCCGCGCCGTCGACGATGTGATTGAGCGAGCAGGTCTCGAGCTGCGGCTCGCGCCGCGTCAGGAACTCGCGGATGCGCTGCACGATGCGCCCGGCATGCGCGGCCTGCTCGCCCAGGCGCTGCAAGGCGCGCAGCACGGTCGGGTCGGCGGGCGTGGCCGCGTCGGCGCGCTGCAGCGAGTTCAGCACGCCGGCGTTGTAGCTCGAGATCGCGGTCAGCGGCTGGTTCAGCTCATGTGCGAGCGTCGACGCGATCTCGCCCAGCATCGTCAGGCGCGCGTGGTGCGCCATCGTCTCGGTGTGGCGGCGCTCGCGCTCCTCGAGGCGCTTGGCGCTGGTGATGTCGAGCACCGAGCCCATCCAGCCGATCTGCGCGCCGCGCGCATCGACCAGCGGGGTCTCGAAGATCATCACATTGAGCGGGCGGCCGTCGCGGCGGCGCCAGTGGGTTTCGTAGCCTTCGCGCGGTGCCTCGCCGGCCATGTTGCGGTGATGGCGCTGCATCGCGGCCTCGGTCGAATCGGGCGGCCAGTACGGCATCGGCGGCAGCAGGCCGTGCAGCTCTTCGGGCGCGAAGCCGACCATGTCGGCGAACGCGCGGTTCACATAGACGAGCCGGCCGTCGAGGTCGCGCGCGCGCAGGCCGACGGTGAGCGAGTCTTCCATTGCGTTGCGCCACGCGGCCTCGGTGCGCCAGGCGGCTTCGGCGCGCGACACGTCCATCACCTGGCGCCGCAGCATCCAGGTGATCGCGGCGATCAGGATCACGAAGCCGGCGACCATCGCCACGGGCAAGCCGCGGTACCAGGGGCGGATGCTGTCGCGCGCAATCAGCTCGAGGTAGCCGTCGTTCAGCGTGGGCTCCAGGCTGATGCGGTGCGACTCGCGCCCGCTCAGATCGCGGCCGTCGGTGGTCGAGGCGATGACGTCGCCGAAGTTGTCGACGAGCTGCACGTCGTACTTGCGCGCCAGCCACCACGGCACGTTCTGGCGCAGCATGTCGGTGGGCGAGTAGCGCGCGATCAAGGCACCGCCCGACGCGAGCGGCGCCAGCAGGTGCGCCGACAGGCCGCGGCCCGACAGGCTCGGCAGGTCGGGCCGCGGCGCGAGTTCAGGCAGGTGCGCGCGGATGCGGTTGCTGGCGTCGAGCCAGGTCAGGCCGACCCAGAAGCGATGCAGGCCCTGCTGCACCTCGGGCGCGGCGGCAAAGGTCTCGGGCGTGACCGCGCGCTGATCCAGCTTGAGCGCGAACTCGGCCAGCAGTGCGGACTCGTGCTCGATGCGCGTGCTGACCTGCTCCTGCAGCGTGAGCGCGTCGGTGATCAGCTCGGCGCGTTGCTCGTCGCGCTCGGCCTGCTCGCTGCTGTGCAACCAGGTGAGCACCGTGGCGACGAAGGCCAGCGACAGCAGCAGCGGCAGCGCCCACAGGCCGCGCCGCAGCGCCGGGCGCGGCGGCAAGGCCAGCGCCGGCCGCGGCGGCGGGGTCACGACGGTGGTCGGCTCGGGCATGCGCGCAGTCTAGCGACGTGATGGCCCCGCGTGCGATGAGTCCATCGACCGATAAATGTGGAACTCCACAATTCCGTGCCGCGAACAGCCCACCGAGAATCCGGCGCAGAACCATTTCAAGAACAGACAGGAGACAACCTTGTCGACAACCCACCATCGCCGGGCGGTGCTCGCCGCCGGTGTGTGCGCCGTGCTGGCGACGGTCGCATCGATCGCCACCGCGCAGGCCCCGGTCATCATCAAGTTCAGCCATGTCGTCACCGCCGAGACGCCCAAGGGCAAGGCGGCGCTGCGCTTCAAGCAGATCGCCGAAGAGGCGAGCAAGGGCCGCATCAAGGTCGAGGTTTACCCGAACAGTCAGCTCTACAAGGACAAGGAAGAATTGGAAGCGCTGCAGCTCGGCGCCGTGCAGATGCTGGCGCCGTCGCTGTCCAAGTTCGGCCCGCTCGGTGCCCGGCAGTTCGAGATCTTCGACCTGCCCTACATCTTTCAGACCGAAGAGCAGTTCGTCCAGGTCACCAGCGGCAAGATCGGCCAGGAGCTGATGGCGAGCCTCGAGAACAAGAGCATCAAGGGCCTGGCATTCTGGAGCGGCGGTTTCCACGTGTTCTCGGCCAACAAGCCGCTGCGCAAGCCTGAAGACCTCAAGGGTCTGAAGATGCGCATCCCGTCCAGCAAGGTGCTCGAAGCGTCATTGCGCACGATGGGCGCGCTGCCGCAGACGATGCCGTTCTCCGAGGTCTACCAGGCGATGCAGTCGGGCGTGGTCGACGGCACCGAGAACATCCTGTCCAGCTACACGACGCAAAAATACTACGAGGTGCAAAAGCACCTCACGCTGACCAACCACACCCACACCGGCTACGCGCTGATCGTCAACAAGAAGTTCTGGGACGGCCTGGCGCCCGACCTGCAAGCGGTGCTGAACACCGCGGTCAAGCAGAGTACCGAGTACGAGGCGCAGCTCGTCGCGCAGGAAAACAAGGACGCGCTCGCCGAGCTCAAGGCCTCGGGCAAGATCCAGGTGCAGGATCTCACGCCGGCCGAGCGCGACGTCTGGCGCAAGACCTTGTGGCCGGTCCACAAGGAAATGGAATCGCGCATCGGCGCGCCACTGCTGAACCAGGTTTACCAGGCCACCGGCGCGGCGAAGTAGCCGCCGCCGTGCGATCACACATCACGCTCATCACATTTCACTCAGGAGATCCGACCATGACCGCCACCACCACCACCCGCCGCGCCGTGCTCGCCGCTGCCGCCGCGCTCGCCTTCGTGTTGCCCGCCGCGAGCCAGGCGCAAGCGCCGATCATCATCAAGTTCAGCCACGTCGTCGCCCCCGACACGCCCAAGGGCAAGGGCGCGATCAAGTTCAAGGAGCTGGCCGAGCAGCGCACCAACGGCAAGGTCAAGATCGAGGTCTACCCGAACAGCCAGCTCTACAAGGACAAGGAAGAGCTCGAAGCGCTGCAGCTCGGTTCGGTGCAGATGCTCGCGCCGTCGCTGGCCAAGTTCGGCCCGCTGGGCGTGAAGGAATTCGAGGTCTTCGACCTGCCCTTCATCTTCAAGGACCAGGCCGCGTTCCGCGCCATCACCGAAGGCCCGGTCGGCGTCGATCTGTTCAAGAAGCTCGAGCCCAAGGGCATCAAGGGCATGGCCTACTGGGACAACGGCTTCCACATCATGAGCGCCAACAAGCCGCTGCACAAAGTGGCCGACTTCAAGGGCCTGAAGATGCGGATCCAGTCGTCCAAGGTGCTGGACGCGCAGATGCGCGCGCTCGGCGCGATCCCGCAGGTGATGGCGTTCTCGGAGCTGTACTCGGCGCTGCAGTCCGGCGTGGTCGACGGCACCGAGGGCGTGCCCTCGAACTTCTACACCCAGAAGATCTATGAAGTGCAGAAGGACATCACGCTGTCCAACCACGGCCACCTGGCCTATGCGGTGATCGTCAACAAGAAGTTCTGGGACGGCCTGCCCGCCGACATCCGCACCACGCTCGAAGGCGCGATGAAGGACGCGACGACCTACGCCAACGCGATCGCCGCGACCGAGAACAGCGTGTCGCTCGACAAGATCAAGGCCAGCGGCAAGACCACGATCTACACCCCGACCGCCGACGAGATCAACGAGTGGAAGAAGGCGCTGATGCCGGTCCACAAGGAAATGGAAGCGCGCGTCGGCAAGCCGACGATCGACGCCGTCTACAAGGCCGCTGGTTTCGTGGTCCCGAAGTAAGACGCAGCGCAGCGCGCCGCACAAGAACAAACGAGGGGGACGTTCATGTTGAACCGCTTTCTGAACCACCTGGAGGAATGGCTCATCACCTTCCTGATCGGTGCCGCCACGCTGGTGATCTTCTTCGCTGTGGCGCACCGGTTTCTGTCGGGCATTCCGTTCATCCAGGACTACACCGTCCGGATGGACGTGAGCTGGGCGCAGGAGCTGTGCATCTACATGTTCGTCTGGATGGCCAAGTTCGGCGCGGCCTATGGCGTGCGCACCGGCATCCACGTCGGGGTCGACGTGATCATCCGCAAGCTCACCGGCACGCCGCAGAAGCTGCTCGTGTTGTTCGGGCTGCTCGCAGGTGCCTTGTTCACCGGCATCGTCGCCACGCTCGGCGCGAACTTCGTCTGGCACATGTCGCAGACCGACCAGGTCTCGGCCGACCTCGAGGTGCCGATGTGGTGGGTGTACTTGTGCGTGCCGCTCGGCACCTCGCTGATGTGCTACCGCTTCCTGCAGGTCGCGTTCTCCTTCATGAAGACCGGTGAACTGCCGCACCACGACCACGGCCACGTCGAAGGCATCGAAGATGTCGCCGCAGTCGCCGTCCCGTCCGACGAAGAACTGAAGAAGGTCCGCTGATGAACACGCTCATCATCTTCACGCTGCTGATCGTGCTCATGCTCACGGGCATGCCGATCAGCATCTCGCTCGGCCTGACGGTCCTCACCTTCCTGTTCACGATGACGACGGTGCCGATCGAATCGGTCGCGCTGAAGCTGTTCACCGGCATCGAGAAGTTCGAGATCATGGCGATCCCGTTCTTCATCCTGGCCGGCAACTTCCTGACCCACGGCGGCGTGGCGCGACGCATGATCCGCTTCGCCTCGTCGATGGTCGGCCACTGGCATGGCGGCCTCGGTCTCGCCGGTGTGATGGCCTGCGCGCTGTTTGCCGCGGTGTCGGGTTCGTCGCCGGCCACGGTCGTCGCGATCGGCTCGGTGATCCTGCCGGCGATGGTCAAGCAGGGCTTCCCGAACAAGTTCGGCGCCGGCATCATCACCACGTCGGGCGCGTTGGGCATCCTGATCCCGCCGTCGATCGCGATGGTGATGTATTCGGTCTCGACCAACGTCTCGGTCGGCTCGATGTTCATTGCCGGCATCGTGCCGGGCATCGCGCTCGCCACGGCCCTCGGCTTCACGACCTGGTACCTGGCGCGCAAGCACAACTACCCGCGCCTCGACAAGGCGACCTGGGGCGAGCGCTGGACGGCGTTCCGCGAGAGCGTCTGGGGTCTGCTGCTGGTCGTGATCGTGATGGGCGGCATCTACACCGGCATCTTCACGCCGACCGAGGCGGCGGCGATGGCGGCGGTCTATGCCTTCATCGTCACGGTGTTCATCTACAAGGACATGCCGCTCAAGCGCATCCCGAAGGTGCTGCTCGACTCGGCCAGCATGAGCGCGATGCTGCTGTACATCATCACCAACGCGGTGCTGTTCAGCTTCCTGATGACGAGCGAGAACATCCCGCAGGCGATGGCCGACTGGATGATCGCGCAGGGCTTCGGGCCGGTCGCGTTCCTGCTCGTCGTCAACGTCCTGCTGCTGCTCGCCGGCAACGTGATGGAGCCGAGTTCGATCATCCTGATCATGGCGCCGATCCTGTTCCCGGTCGCGATGAAGCTCGGCATCGACCCGATCCACTTCGGCATCCTGATCGTCGTCAACATGGAGGTCGGCATGTGCCACCCGCCGGTGGGGCTGAACCTCTACGTGGCCTCGGGCATCACGAAGATGGGCATCAGCGAGCTCACGGTCGCGGTCTGGCCGTGGCTGCTGACGATGCTGATCTTCCTTGCCATCGTGACCTACTGGCCGGGCCTGACGCTGTGGCTGCCGCACCTGCTGGGCAAGACCTGAGCTGACTGACTCGCTGAATGACAGTGAAAGGGGCCGTGTTCGGCCCCTTTCCTATGGCGCCATCAAGGTTGCGCTTCGAGCGTGGCGTTCACGCCGCGCTGGCGCAGCGCCACCAGGTGCCGCGCCACCGCGCTGACGAAGCGCGGGTCGCGGCCGAGGTCGCCGAACACCGGCTCGAATGCGGTGAAGTGCGCGACGCCGTCGTGCACCGATTTCGCGAGCGGCGCGAGCCGCGCCTGAAGCGCGGCGGCGAGCGGGTCCACCACCTCGTATGGCGCGCCGGTCTCGTCGCTGCCGCGCAGGTAGTGGATCCAGCCGGCGATCGCGAGCGCGAGGCGGTCGTAGGGCAGCGCCTCGGCAATGCGGTCGCGCACGGTGCCGAGCAGACGCTGCGGCAGCTTCTGCGAGCCGTCCATCGCGATCTGGTGGGTCTGGTGCTGCAGCGCCGGGTTCGCGAAGCGCTGCAGCAGGCGCGTGCGGTAGTCCTCGAGGTCGAGGCCGGGCAGCGCGGGCAGCGTGGCCGCGATCTCGTCGCGCATCATCGTCTCGAGGTAGCGGTGCAGCGACGGCACCGCGACGGCCCGATCGACGGTGCGCCAGCCGGCCATCGCACCGAGGTAGGCGAGCGCCGAGTGCGCGCCGTTGACCATGCGCAGCTTGAGCTTCTCGAAGGGCTCGGCACGCTCGACGAAGCGCGCGCCGCCGAGGTCCCACGCGGGGCGGCCGTTGGCGAAGCGATCCTCGATGACCCACTCGAGAAAGGGCTCGCCGACGACCGGCCACGCATCCGTCAGCCCGAGCTGCGTCGACACGGCCGCGCGGTCGGCGTCGGTGGTGCGCGGCACGATGCGGTCGACCATCGAGTTCGGGAAGCTGCAGTGCGTTGCGATCCAGTCGGAGAGTGCGGGATCGACGCGCTCGGCGAACGCGAGCGCCAGGCCGCGCAAGGTGTCGCCATTGGCCGGCAGGTTGTCGCACGAGAGCAGCGTGACCGGCGCGGCGCCGCGCGCCCGGCGCAGCTGCATCGCGTGCACGATGAAGCCGAGCGCGGTGCGCGGTGCCGCTGGGTTCGCGAGGTCGTGCGCGATGTCGGCATCGGCGAGGTCCAATGCGCCCGAGGCCGGCTCGCGGTGGTAGCCCTTCTCGGTGATCGTCAGGCTGACGATGCGGGTGTCGGCGTCGGCCAGGCGCGCCAGCACCGCGGCGGGGTCGTCGGGCGCGACGAGCACGTCGAGCAGGTTGCCGATGACTTGCAGCGACTCGCGCGGCTGGCCATCGGCGCTGGTGTCGCGGATCGCGACCGTGTACAGGCCGGCCTGCGGCACCAGCGCGTTCCAGGTGTCGGCCTGGCGCAGCGACACGCCGATCGTGCCCCAGCGGAGGTCGCCGCTCGCATGGATGGTCGCCTCGTTGACGACCGCGAGGTGCGCGCGCTGGAAGGCGCCGATGCCCAGGTGCACGATGCCGGCGCGCAGCGCGCTGCGGTCGTAGCGCGGGCGCTCGACGCGGCCGGGCAAGGTGGCGAGACGACTCGGGTGCAAGCGCTCCATGGGTGTCATCGGCTCAGCATCTCAGGGGGCTACCAGTTCCAAAGCGTCCCATCATGCTGCAAACGGTTCACCGGCAGATAGGCGCGTTGGTAAGGGTACTTCGCCGCGAGCGCTTCGTCGATCTCGACGCCGTGACCCGCCGCATCGCCAGGGTAGAGCATGCCGTCGGCGAAGGTGTAGGCGTGCGGGAACACCGCATCGGTTTCATCGGTATGGTGCATGTATTCCTGGATGCCGAAATTCGGCACCCACAGGTCGAAGTGCAGCGCCGCGCCCATGCACACCGGCGACAGGTCGGTCGCGCCGTGGCAGCCGGTGCGCACCTGGTAGAGCGACGCCAGGTCGGCGATGCGCCGCAGGTGCGTGATGCCGCCGGCATGCACGACGGTGGCGCGGATGTAGTCGATCAGCTGCTGCTCGATCAGGTCCTTGCAGTCCCAGATCGTGTTGAAGATCTCGCCGACCGCGAGCGGCGTCGTCGTGTGCTGGCGGATCAGCTTGAAGGCCTCTTGGTTCTCGGCCGGCGTCGCGTCTTCCATCCAGAACAGGTTGAAGGGCTCGAGCGACTTGCCCAGGCGTCCGGCCTCGATCGGCGTGAGGCGGTGGTGCACGTCGTGCAGCAAATGCACGTCGGGGCCGACCGCGCTGCGCACTGCGTCGAACAGCTTCGGCGTGTGGTTCAGGTATTTCGAAGTCGACCAGTCGTGCTCGCTCGGCAGGTCGGCATCGGCCGGCTCGTAGAACATCGTGCCGCGGCCGACGCCGTAGACCTTCTCGAGCCCCGGCACGCCGCTCTGCGCGCGGATCGCCTTGTAGCCTTTGGCCTGGTAGCGCAGCACCTCGTCGACGGTGTGCTCGATGTCGCTGCCGTTGGCATGCCCGTAGACCATCACGCCGGTGCGGCTCTTGCCGCCGAGCAGTTGATAGAGCGGCAGGTTCGCGGCCTTGGCCTTGATGTCCCACAGCGCGGTGTCGACCGCGGCGATCGCGCTCATCGTCACCGGGCCGCGGCGCCAGTACGCGCCCTTGTAGAGGTACTGCCAGATGTCCTCGATCTGGTGCGCGTCGCGGCCGATCAGGCAGGGGATCACGTGCTCGGTCAGGTAGGCCGCGACTGCGAGTTCGCGGCCGTTCAGCGTGGCATCGCCGAGGCCGGTCAGGCCTTCATCGGTCTCGATCTTCAGCGTGACGAAATTGCGGCCGGGGCAGCAGACGATGACGCGGGCGTTGGTGATCTTCATGGTGTTCCTCGGTTAACGCCAGGCTTGGGCAAATTCGCTGATCACGCGCTCGATGTGCGCGCGCATCGCGGCGCGCGCGGCCTCGGCGTTGCGCTCGAGCAGCGCGGTGAACACGCGCTGGTGGTCGTCTTGCGAGGCGCGGCGCAGTTCGGGGGTGTGAAAGTGCGACTCCATCTGCGACCAGATCGGCGCCTTCGTGTGGTCCCACAGCGCGGTGACCATCTGCAGCAGCACGCTGTTGCCGGTGGACTCGGCGATGCGCAGGTGGAACAGCCGGTCTGCTGACTCGTTCGCGGCCTTGTCGTGCATGTGCTCGCGCATCGCGGCCAGGGCCGCAAAGATGCGGTCGAGGTCGGCATCCTTGCGCGTCATGGCGGCGACCGAGGCGATCTCGGGCTCGATCAGGCAGCGCGCGCGCAGCAGCTCGAACGGCCCCGGGCCGGTCGGTGGCATGAAGGTGGTGGACCGGGCCGGCACCGCGGGCGGCGTCGACACATAAATCCCCGAGCCGCCCCGGACCTCCACGGTGCCCTGAATCTCCAGCACGATGATGGCCTCGCGCACCAGGGTGCGGCTCACGGAAAATCGATCAGCCAGTGCACGCTCAGATGGAAGGCGTGCGCCAACTTCGAACTCGCCGTCGGCAACCAATGCGGCGATCCGGGCCGCGAGCTTCTGGTGCGAACGATCGCCGAAGGCGTCGGCCGATCCGGTCGCAGCAGCGGGAGATGAGGTGGCGGCGGGTGTCATTGAAAATCGAATTGGTGAACCAGTCTACCCATGGTTCACCAGTTTAGAAATGTGGATTACCACTACACGACCCACCCATCCGCTACAAAGACGGCTGATCAACCATCGAGGGTGAATGCATGACGACCGACAAGTCCCGCCTGACCGCCAACGACTTCCCGCCCGAGGTCTTGAGCCTGTTCGACAAGTACGTGCACGGCGGCATCGACCGCCGCGGGTTTCTGGACGGTGCCGCGAAGTTCGCCGTCGGCGGCGTCACCGCGGTCGGCTTGCTCGAAGCGCTCAGCCCCAAGTTTGCCGAGGCGCAGCAGGTGCCGGGCAATGATCCGCGGGTCCGTTCCGAAAATCTCGAGTTCGCCTCGCCCCGGGGCTACGGCAAGCTGCGCGCGCTGGTGGCGCGCCCGGCGAAGCCCAGCGCGCCGCTGCCGGTGGTGCTGGTCGTGCACGAGAACCGCGGCCTGAACCCGCACATCGAGGACATCGCGCGCCGCCTCGCGCTCGACAACTTCATCGCGGTCGCGCCCGATGCGCTGTTCCCGCTCGGCGGCTACCCGGGCGACGAGGACAAGGCACGCGACCTGTTCGGCAAGCTCGACCAGTCCAAGACCCAAGAGGACTTCATCGCCGCCGCGGCGTTCGCGAAAGGCATCGACGGTGGCAACGGCAAGCTCGGCGCGGTCGGCTTCTGCTATGGCGGCGGCATCGTGAACATGCTCGCCACGCGGCTGCCCGATCTGGGCGCCGCCGTGCCGTTCTATGGCGTCGCGCCACCGGCCGACAAGGTCGCGGGCATCAAGGCGGCACTGCTGCTGGTCTACGCCGACACCGACGAGCGCGTCAACGCAACCTGGCCGGCCTACGAGACGGCGCTGAAGGCGGCGAACGTGAAGTTCGAGGCCGTCAAATACCCGGGCACGCAGCACGGCTTCAACAACGACACGACGCCGCGCTACGACGAGACAGCGGCGAAGCAGGCCTGGGCGCGCACGCTGGTGCTGTTCAACCGGACGCTGCGGTCGTGATCTTCCTGGTCACGTTCACCTTCATGAGTGGCGCGTCGTGAGGCCCAGGTAGCGCTCACGCCGGGGCTTCCTGCGCCGGGTCAACTGCAGTTGTGGGGACCAATTGCCGGCATCGAAAAAATAAGTTGCACGCTAATCATTAGTGCGCTACAGTTACGGCCATGGATAGATGACGACCACGAAGCGAAGACGCGCAGCACCTGCTGAAAGCGACCTCGCGACCGACACCGTCATCGATGCCATCGACCTCAACCACTTGTCCAATCTCTAGAAAGGAAATTGATCATGAACGCACTTGCACTGACCGTCCTCCTCGTCCATGGCGGCTTCGTCGACGGCTCCGGCTGGGAAGACGTCTACACGATCCTCAAGAAGGACGGCTACAACGTTTCCGTTGTCCAGAACCCGACGATCTCTCTGAAGGACGATGTGGCTGTGACCAAGCGCCTCGTCGACGCGGCGGAAGGCCCGGTCCTGCTGGTCGGCCACTCTTACGGCGGCGCCGTCATCACCGAAGCCGGCAACGACCCCAAGGTCAAGGGCCTGGTCTACATCACTGCGTTCGCGCCGAACGACGGTGAGTCGCTCAAGACGCTGACCTCGAACCCCGCCCCCGGTGCGCCGGTGCCCCCGATCGTGCCCCTGAAGGATGGCTTTCTCGGCCTGGACCAGACCAAGTTCGCGGCGTCATTCGCAGGCGACCTGCCGGCCAAGAAGGCCAACTTCATGGCCGCGTCGCAGGTGCCCTGGGGTGTGGAGGCTTACGCGGGCGTCATCACCCACGCTTCGTGGAAGGACAAGTCGAGCTGGTACCTGGTTGCCAAGGACGACAAGATGATCCCGCCGCCCGTGCAGCGGATGATGGCGCAGCGTGCCGGCGCCACCACGGTCGAGGTGGCGGGCAGCCACTCCGTGTACCTGTCCCAGGCCAAGGCGACCGCCGACATCATCGAGCAAGCCGCCAAAGCCGTTGCCGCTCAAGCGAAGTAGGTCAGAGCAGGACTTGCTTGGAAAAGCCAGGCCCCGGTTCGCCGGGGCCTTTGCTTTGCCGCCCCACTGACGCCGATGGCGTCGCTACTCGTTCTCTCTCAGCACCCGGGTCAATGTCGTTAGCGTTTCCCGCAGCTTCGCACCACCCGCCATCGAGAGATGGCAGGCAGTCACAAACTGGCTGCTTGCTTCTTCGGCCTTGGCTTGAAGGGCGCGGCCTTCTTTGGTCAGCTGAATGTTGAGGTTGCGCTCGTCATGGGGGTCGCGACGGCGGACCACATAGCCGGCCTCCTCGAGGCGCTTGACCAGAGGCGTGACGGAGCCCGAGTCCAAGCCCAGGCGGTCCGCCAAGTGTTTGATCGTGACCCCATCGCCTTCCCACAAGACCAGCATGACCAGGTACTGCGTGTAGGTCAGGCCGACCGTGGCGAGCGCCGCCTTGTAGGTCTGCAGCATGGCCAGGGAGCTCGAATACAGCGCGAAGCAGAGCTTCTCGTCGAGCGTTGGAAACCTGGCGGCGGCTTCCTTCGCGGGGGCGGGCCTGGTTGACATCTACTTTCTCCTTGTTGGCGGGCACTCGGCGGGCGCTGACATCAGTCTTCGTCGGCCGTGATCGTCAGGCTGACGCGCTGGGCGCCGCGCAGCTCGCAGGTCGCGGTCACGCGCAGCGGCTGGCCGACCGGCACGCTGCGGCGCAGCCGCAGGTCGAGCGAATCGTTGCCCTCGGTCTGTGTGGGCAGCGAGCGTTCCCATTCGAGCGCGCCGTTCACGAGCACGCGCAGGCCGTGCGTGGCGTCGGTGCGGCCGGTCTTGTTGCTGACCACGAGGTGGCAGAAGATCTCGAACTGGCGTTCGCGCTGCGCGTCGGCCGGGATGTCGAGCTTCGCGACATCGCGCTGGCCCGAGTCGGCCGACCAGCGCTCGGGGGTCGCGCGCGTGTTCTTCAATGCATCTTGTCCCGCGGCGGCTTGCGGAACGACTTGGGCTTGTAGACGTTGCCGTCCCATTCGCCGCGCTTCTCGCGGGCGCGCCGGATCGCCTCCTCGGCGACACGCCCGGCCTCGCGTCGGTGACGCAGCGATATGACCGCCCCGCGCATGGCCTGCCACGCGCGCCGCAGTGCCGCATCGAGGCGTGCGCGCCGGCGCGCGCCCAGCATCAGGCGCAGCAGCAGCGCGAGGCAGACGGCAAAGACGACGGCGGCGAAAACGCGTTCGGGGGTCATGGCAGAGATTATCGATCTTGGCGGGCCAGCGCGTGTGCTCGCCACGCTGCGCGATGCCGTCAACCGTGAACAGTGCTGCCTCTTTTTTGATCAAGTCCGGCCGCGTACAGCCGAAAGACTGAGGGTCGAGGGCCGCGCTGCGCGGCCGCGTTTCATTTTCATCGGAATCATCATGTTCAAACTGACATCGCTCAGCATTGCCAAGAAGCTGGGGCTGCTCATCGGGAGCGCGCTGCTGGGTGTCGTCGCGATGGCGGCAGTGTTCCTGAGCTCGGAGCGCAAGCTCATCCTCGAGGAGCGCCAGAGCAGCGTGCGCCAGACCGTCGAGGTCGCGTACGGCCTCGCGGCGCATTTCCACGACCAGGTCGGCAAGGGCACGATGAGCGAGGACGAGGCCAAGCAGCGCGCGATCGCCGCGATCAAGGCGCTGCGCTACAGCGGCAGCGAATACTTCTGGATCAACGACATGCATCCGACGATGGTGATGCACGCGGTCAAGCCCGAGCTCGACGGCAAGGACTTGTCCGAGAACAAGGACCCCACCGGCAAGCACCTGTTCGTCGACTTCGTCAACACCGTCAAGGCCAGTGGCTCCGGCTTCGTGTTCTACCTCTGGCCCAAGCCCGGCAGCGACAAGCCGGTGCAGAAGGTCTCGTACGTCAAGGGCTTCGCGCCCTGGGGCTGGGTCATCGGCTCGGGCGTCTACATCGACACCATCGACGCGACGATAGGCGGGCGCGTGATCGCGGTCTCGATCGCCGCGGTGGTGCTGGCGGCGCTGCTGCTGGTCGTCGGCCTGGTGATCGCACGCAACCTGCTGCGCCAGCTCGGCGGCGAGCCGGGTGACGCGACCCGGATCACGCAGCGCATCGCGGCCGGCGACCTGAGCGTCGAGATCGCGTTGAAGCCGAACGACCAGACCAGCCTGCTGCACGCGATCAAGTCGATGCGTGATTCATTCACCGGCATCGTCGGCCGCGTGCGCCAGGGTTCTGAATCGGTCGCGACCGCGAGTTCGCAGATCGCGCACGGCAACATGGATCTGAGCCAGCGCACGGAGCAGCAGGCCTCCGCACTCGAAGAGACCGCCGCGTCGATGGAGCAGCTGAGCGCGACGGTGCGCCAGAACGCCGAGAACGCCCAGCAGGCCAATCAACTCGCGCAAGGCGCCTCGCTCGTCGCGATCAAGGGTGGCGAGGTCGTCGAGCAGGTCGTCGACACGATGAAGGGCATCAACCAGAGCTCGAAGAAGATCGCCGACATCATCGGCGTGATCGACGGCATCGCGTTCCAGACCAACATCCTGGCGCTGAACGCGGCGGTCGAAGCGGCGCGTGCCGGCGAGCAGGGCCGCGGCTTCGCAGTCGTCGCCAGCGAGGTGCGCAGCTTGGCCGGCCGATCGGCCGAGGCTGCGAAGGAAATCAAGACCCTCATCCACGACAGCGTGCAGCGTGTCGACCAGGGCACGGCGCTGGTCGACTCGGCCGGCAGCACGATGACCGAGGTCGTGAGCTCGATCCGGCGCGTGACCGACATCATGGGCGAGATTACCGCCGCCAGCGTCGAGCAGAGCCAGGGCGTGGCGCAGGTCGGCGAGGCCGTGACGCAGATGGACCAGGCGACCCAGCAGAACGCGGCGCTGGTCGAAGAGAGCGCGGCCGCGGCCGAGAGCCTGAAGCTGCAGGCCGAGCAACTGGTGCAGGTCGTCGCCGTGTTCAAACTGCCGGAGAACGACGCGCCGCGCCGCGCTCGATAGCGCTGCGACGCGGCGATCGACAGGGTTTGCGGGAGCGCATCGCTCTCGCAGCGTCGTGAATGCGATAGGCTGCGGGCGATGATGATCAAGCCCTGGCCTTTGCGCCTGCTTCCCGGCGACGACCTGCGCGGCGCGCTCGAGGCGGCGGTCGCGGCGCAGGGCTGCACCGCGGCGTTCGTGCTGGCGGGCATCGGCAGCCTGGCGCAGACCCGGCTGCGGCTGGCGGGCGCCGAGGCGCCGCACGTGCTCGACGGCGATGTCGAGATCCTCAGCCTGTCGGGCAGCATCGCCGCGAACGGCGCGCACCTTCACATGAGCGTGTCGGATGCCGACGGCCGAGTGCTCGGTGGCCATGTCGCGCCGGGCTGCCGCGTGCGCACCACGGCCGAGCTGCTGATCGCGCTGCTGCCCGACGACCACTTCAGCCGCGAGCTGGATCCCGCCACCGGCTATGCCGAATTGATGGCGCACCGCGCCGGCACCTGATCGCGGGGTTGACCGGCGTGCGATCGATCACGACGATGGCTTCATCACGCCACTCGCCCGTTGCGCCATGAATACACCTGCACCGCACCCCTCCGAACCATCCCACCGCCGTGTGGCCGATGACGCGCAGGTTCGCGCGTGGCTCAAGCTGCGCGTCGAACTGGCCGAGCTGAACGCGCGGCTCGAATACCTGCGCCTGATCATGAGCCTGGGCGTGCGGCGCATCGGCTGAACCGCGTTGGCGCGGCCCGGTGGCGGCTGAGCCGCTACATCACCGCGCCCAGCGCCCAGGGCACGAACTCGTTCTGCCCGTAGCCATGCAGCTCGCTCTTGGTCTTGGTGCCCGAGGCCGTCGCGAGCATCAGCCGGAAGATGCGCTCGCCCATCGCATCGACGCTGCTGCTGCCGTCGATGACCTCGCCGCAGTTGATGTCGATGTCGTCTTCCTGCTTGAGCCACAGCGCGGTGTTGGTGCTCAGCTTCAGCGACGGTGAGGGCGCGCAGCCATAGGCCGAGCCGCGGCCGGTCGTGAAGCAGATCAGGTTCGCGCCGCCCGCCACCTGCCCGGTTGCGCTGACCGGGTCGTAGCCCGGCGTGTCCATGAACACCAGGCCCTTGGTCGTGACCGGCTGCGCGTACTCGAACACGTCGGTCAGGTTGGTCGTGCCGCTCTTGGCGATCGCGCCCAGGCTCTTCTCGAGGATGGTCGTGAGCCCGCCGGCCTTGTTGCCGGCCGATGGGTTGTTGTCCATCTCCTGGTCGTTGCGCGCGGTGTAGCGCTCCCACCATTTGATGCGATCGATCAGCTTGTCGGCGACCGCGGCGCTGACCGCGCGGCGCGTCAACAGGTGCTCGCCGCCGTAGATCTCGGGCGTCTCCGACAGGATCGCGGTGCCGCCGTGGCGCACCAACCGGTCCACCGCCGCGCCGAGCGCCGGGTTCGCGCTGATGCCGGAGTAGCCGTCCGACCCGCCGCATTGCAGGCCGACCGTGATGTGCGCGGCACTCACCGGCTCGCGTTGCGCGCGGTTCGCCTCTTCGAGCAGCCATTGCACGAGCTCGATGCCGTGCGCGACCGTCTTCGCGGTGCCGCCGGTGTCCTGGATGTTGAAGGTGTGGAACTGCGTGCCGGTGCGCAGGCTCTCCTGCTCCATCAGCCCCGAGATCTGGTTCGTCTCGCAGCCCAGGCCGACGACGAGGATGGACGCGAAGTTCGCATGCCGCGCATAGCCGCCGAGCGTGCGCCGCAGCACCTGCAGGGGCTCGCCGGCGCTGTCGGTCGCGCAGCCGGCGCCGTGCGTCAGCGCGATCACGCCGTCGACGTTCGGGTAGCGCGCGAGCGCTTCGGGGTGGATGTCGCGGCGGAAGTGATCGGCGATCGCGCGTGCCACGGTGGCCGAGCAGTTCACCGAGGTCAGCACGCCGATGTAGTTGCGCGTCGCGATGCGGCCGTCGGCGCGCCTGATGCCCATGAAGGTCGCCGGCGTCTCGACGAACTGCGTCGCGTGCGTGCCGGTCGTCGGTGCGTAGTCGCGCGCGAAGCTGCTGAACTCGAGGTTGTGCGTGTGCACGTGCTGGCCGGCCGCGATCGGCTGCTTCGCGGTGCCGATGATCTGGTTGTAGCGCCGCACCGGTGCGCCGGCCGCGATGTCGCGCACGGCGATCTTGTGGCCCGGCGGCACCAGGCCGATCACCGTGACGCCGAGCTCATCCAGCCGCGTGCCGCCGACGAGTTGCTGGCGCGCAATCACCACGTCATCGGCGGGATGGATGCGGATCACGGAGGCGTCGGACATGATGTGCTCCCGTTCAACCGTCGATCAGCGCCGGGTCCCAGGCGTAGACCTTCTGGTGCTGCTCGCCCAGGCCTTCGATGCTCAGCCGGATCTCGTCGCCCGCCTTCAGGTAGGTCGGCACCGGCTTCGCGCCCATGCCGACGCCCGGCGGCGTGCCGGTCGTGATCAGGTCGCCGGGCATCAAGGTCATGAAGCGGCTGATGTAGCTCACGAGATGAGCCACACCGAAGATCATCGTCTTCGTGCTGCCGGTCTGGCGGCGCGTGCCGTTCACGTCCAGCCACATCGACAAGGCCTGCGGGTCGGGCACCTCGTCGGCCGTCACCATCCACGGCCCGATCGGGCCGAAGGTGTCGCAGCCCTTGCCCTTGTCCCAGGTGCCGCCACGCTCGATCTGGTATTCGCGCTCCGACACGTCGTTGATGACGCAGTAGCCGGCCACGAACTTCAGCGCGTCCGCTTCGCTGACGTAGCGCGCCTTCGTGCCGATCACGACGCCGAGTTCGACCTCCCAGTCGCTCTTGACCGAGCCCTGCGGCAGCACGACCGGGTCGTTGCAGCCGACCATGCACGACACCGTCTTCGTGAACAGCACCGGCTCGGCCGGCACCGGCAGGTTGGACTCGGCCGCGTGGTCGGCGTAGTTCAGGCCGACGGCGATGAACTTGCCGCAGCCGCTCCACGGCAGCGCAATGCGGCCGGGGTTCTCGACCGCCGGCAGCGCGCTCACGTCGAGCTCGCGCAGCCGGTTCAACGCGTGCGGTGTGAGCGTCAGCGCGGTGATGTCGGCGAGCACGCCCGAGAGGTCGCGCACCACGCCGGCGGCATCGAGCAGGGCCGGCTTCTCTGCGCCCTTGGCACCGTATCGCATCAGTTTCATGATCGTCTTTCGAGAGGTTGAAAGGTCAGAGGCCGTTGGCCTTGAGGTAGACCGCGTAGAGCGAGCTCGTCGCGCAAATGTAGAGCCGGTTGCGCTTCGGCCCGCCGAAGCAGACGTTGGCCACCGTTTCCGGGATGAGGATTTTGCCGAGCAGGCGCCCGTCCGGCGCGTAGGTGTGGACGCCGTCGCGCGCGCTGCACCACAGGCGCCCTTTGGTGTCGACGCGAAAGCCGTCGAAGAGCCCGTTGCCGCAGGTCGCGAACACGGTCGACGACGCGAGGCTGCGGCCGTCGCTGCCGACCTGGAAGCGCCGGATGTGGCGCGGCCCGTCCGGGTCGTGGCTGGCACCGGTGTCGGCGATGTAGAGCAGCGATTCGTCGGGCGAGAACGCGAGGCCGTTGGGCTTCACGAAGTCGTCGGCGACGCGCTCGACCGCGGCCGTGGCCGGGTCGATGCGGTACACATGGCAGGCGCCGATCTCGCTCTCGGCCGGCGCGCCTTCGTAGTCCGACAAGATGCCGTAGCTCGGGTCGGTGAACCACACCGAGCCGTCGGAGCGCACCACCACGTCGTTCGGCGAATTCAGCCGCTTGCCCTGCCAGCGATCGG
>Ga0307508_10000049_pt1 | contig 137413 bp, 112 predicted proteins | sample 9_EM_MG_FD_203089 | JGI IMG/M metagenome (GOLD analysis project Ga0307508, IMG submission 203089) | Populus trichocarpa ectomycorrhiza microbial communities from riparian zone in the Pacific Northwest, United States - 9_EM | ecosystem: Host-associated > Plants > Roots > Unclassified | place...
AGTCGAACCCGTTGAAGGCGCTGGAGGGGTCAAAGAAAAAGGGGTCGCTCCTCCAGCCGACGAAGAGGCGATGGCCGGCGCCTTCCGCGACCGATGGTTCAGCATCCAGAGAGACCACGGCCCCTTCGATCACCACCTCCCCGTCGTCATCCGCGATCTTGGCATGTGGTCCCTTGATTAGGCGAAGGGTTGCTGTCTGGCGTTTCGAGGTGAAGGGCGAGAAGACCACGCGGTAGGTCACGTCCGCGACGCCGTCCCCGTTGGTGTCGATCTTCAGCTCGTAGATCGCGTCGGACGCAAAGGGCACCGAGGTCGTCAGTTCCGTCGGGGCCGCGTCGGGCGAGCGATCCACACTCACGCTGGACGACGGGTGCACATTCATGACCAGGATCGACTTGCTGGCGTCGCCCGGCTTTGGGAATGCGTAGAGATCGCAGAAATCCAGACGGGCGTCGCCGTTAGGAAAGCCGAGCTGAGGCCCTGAATAGTGGTGCGACATGTGATCTGTACTCCTTGTTGAACCGATGTGCGGCATGGCAGGTTGAATCGCGGAGGCTGCTGCTCATCGTCGGTGCGCGCTTCTTTCGTGCGGACGAGCATCAACTTCACGGAACGACAGCCATCACCTGAGAGTTGACTGCGGTGGTACGTCCGATCCCCCGGCTTGCGCCCATGACGATCGCGACGCCTGTCATGACCGGCGGGCCTCGGCGACGGCCTGCGTATCGATATACTGACGGAAGCGCGCGATCTTGCCGTCCTTGATGGTCCAGACATGCGCGTAGCGGGCTTCGGCCTTCTTGCCGGTCGTGCCGTGCACGCCGGAAAAATTGCCGAGAGACACCACGGTGTCACCGTCGGCAACGAATTCGGTGGGAACGAGCGCGAAGGTCGACCATTCCGCCACCAGCGGCTTGAACAAACCCTCGGCGACACGCTCGGGACCGCGGCCGTCGACCTTGTAGTGCCACATGGTGATCCACTCGATGTCCGGCGCCATCAGGCCCAGCGCACCGGGGGCGTCCCCGGCCTTGAGTTTGTCGTAGAAGCTGCTGACAATCTCGGTGGGCGTTGTCATTGTCGATCTCCTTGAGTTTGGCTGGCGGCCGCTTGAACCGCGGCCCGTCGGATAAGTCTGAGATACTGGATGGCGTTGCTGCGACGTCCAGGGGGCGAACAGGGTGTCAGCCAATGTGCTTGGCGAGGAATTCGCGCATCGCCGCGCCGATCTCGCCTGCGTGGGTCTCAAGCGCGAAATGGCCGCTGTCGACGAAGCGGATGTCGGCCGAGGGGACGTCGCGCTTGAACGCTTCGGCGCCAGGCGGGATGAAGAACGGATCGTTCTTGCCCCACACCGCCAGCACCGGTGGCTGATGCTCACGCAGATAGGCCTGAATCGTACCGTACAGCGCCACGTTCGACCGATAGTCGAGCAACAGGTCGAGCTGGATCTCGTCACTGCCCGGCCGCGCCAGATAGAAGTCGTCCAGATTGCGGCCGTCGGGCGAGACCAGGCTGGGGTCGGCGACGCCGTGCGTGTACTGGAACAGCGTCGTCTGCGGCGCCAGGAAGCCGCGCAGCGCGTCGCGATTGGCCTGCGTCGGCTCTTTCCAGTAAGCCTGGATCGGCGCGAAAGCATCCGACACGCCCTCGAGATAGGTGTTGCCGTTCTGGGTGATGATGGCGCTGATGCGCTCGGGATGCTTGACCGCCAGGCGGAAGCCGACGGGCGCGCCATAGTCGAAGACGTAGATCGCGAATTTTTCGAGGCCGAGCACTTCGGTAAATCGGCCGATCACGTTCGCGATGTTCTCGAAGGTGTACGCGAACTGATCCCGCCCCGGCTGCTGGGTCATGCCGAAGCCCGGAAGGTCGGGCGCCACGATACGGTAACGGTCCGTGAGCTCGGGGATCAGGTCTCGGAACATATGGCTCGCGCTCGGGAAGCCGTGAAGGAGGAGGACGACGGGTCGAGCGGGATCGCCCGCCTCGCGGTAAAAGAGCTTGAGGCCGTCTACATCGGCGGTTTTGAAGTGAACGGACATGGCAGGTCTCCTTGGTTGAGGGCGTAACAAAGGGTTCACCGACGCGCTCTAACGCGCCTTCGTTGCTGTGCTTGAGTTGCGAGCGGATCAGACGGCTGTACGGGCGCCTACTCGCGGAAAGTCGATGTCGGTTTTCAGCGCTTCGTTGACAATGTTGGCAAATAGATTGATCGCGACGTTGGCGATGACTTCGACGATTTCGGCATCTGAATAACCAGCTCGCTGTATGGCCTCGACGTCGGCTCCGCTCACCTGACCACGTTGGCGGGCGAGCTTGGCGGCGAAGCGGACGGCCGCGTCCGCCTTAATATCGTTCGATGCGCCACTCCGGTTGGCCGTGATCTCCGCGTCATCGAGCATCGCGGCCTTGCGGACGCGGTGCGTCTGCGCCGACAGGCAATAGTCGCTGCCGTTCGCCTCGGCGACGGCCAACGCAATGCGCTCGCGGGTGAGTGGGTCCACGTCGCCCTTATCGAGCGCACTGTAGAAGCCGAGAAAGGCCTCCAGCGCTGCGGGACTATTCGCGATGATGCGGTACATGTTTGGTACGGTGCCGAGCCGGCTCTTCACGCCGGCGAGCAGCGCCTGCGACTCGGCAGGTGCCTGCTCGATCGCTGGAACCGGAATGCGTGACATGGGTCTTTGCTCCTGGTCGGTTGAGCCGCGATCGGCTTGTTCGTGGATTGAATATTCCCTTCCGTAAAATGGCAGTAGAGGCTATTGTTGGAAGCCAGACTTCCGTAATCCGAGAGCCGGAATGGATCGGTTTGAAGCGATGCGCACATTGGTTGCCGCAGTCGACGGCGGTAGCCTCTCAGCTGCGTCGCGAACGTTGGCGGTTCCGTTGCCGACGGTGAGCCGTCGGGTGTCCGACCTTGAAGCGTTCTTGGGATCGCAATTGCTGGTACGCACCAGCCGCAAGCTACTGCTGACCGAAGCCGGGACGGCTTTTGTCGCGTCAGCGCGTCGCGTGCTGGAGGAGTTGGCTGAGGCCGAGCGCGCGGCGTCCGGAGAGTATCGCGCCCCCCGGGGCGAACTGTTGGTAACAGCGCCGGTCGCGTTCGGCGCGCTGAACGTTGCGCCGGTCGTTCACGATTTCCTTGGGGCCTATCCGGATGTCACCGTCCGGCTCGTCCTGTCCGATGGGGTCATCGATCTGGTCGAGAACCACATCGACGTCGCGGTGAGGATTGGACGCCTGCCTGACAGTGCTCTCATTGCGCGTCGTGTCGGGGAGATCGAGTGGGTGCTGTGCGCTAGCCCAGACTATCTCCGCCGGCGCGGTGAGCCGCGTGCGCCGGACGACCTTTCAGGTCATGACTGCATCGCGCTTGAAGGGCTGCAACGCTATCGGGATTGGAGTTTTGCGAGCGAGGGCGCTGTCCACCAACTCTCGATCACGCCTCGCTTTTCGGTCAATACAGCCGAAGGGGTAATTGGCGGGGCTGTTGCCGGTCTCGGGGTCGCGCGGGTAATGTCGTATCAAGCCGCGGCGAGCGTCCATGCTGGAACGCTGGTGCCCATATTATCTGACTGGGCACCGCCACCATTCCCTGTGCAGCTCGTGCATGCCGCACACCAGCAGCAGCCGTTGAAGCTTCGCGCGTTTCTGGATTTCGTCGCACCCCGGCTCCAAGAAGGACTCCGCATCATCGAGGAGCAATTCAAGTCGAACGAACTCTCCGCTATCTGATAGAGCCTGCGCCTGACGCGTTCGCATTGGTAGCGATGCGAGCAACTATGAGTTTGGATGGTTTTCTCGACGATCGAGGCAATGCGAGGGCTTTTGAGCCTCGCTTCAATCCGCGCCATTGATGAAATGGCGCAGACGCCAATCAACCCTGCTGTCCACCGCCGACTAAAATTGAACGGTTGGGCCAGTAGTTGGATGAGCCAGGATGGATTGCATGAAAACTTTTGGGCGATGCGCCAGTTTTCGGCCGCAGCTCGAATGGTTCCTGCCGCGTTTGACTTTCTCCACTTTCTTCTTCGCGAGCCACTCGTCGGCCCATTGCTCGAAAGGTCGGGCTGCCGCCTGCCTGTGCTTGTCGAGCTGCTTCTCGGTGCTCGGGTCTTTGCCTTCCTTGAGCAGATCTTTCGCCTTGTCGCGCTCGCGCCGCGCGTCGGCGAGCGAGAAGGTGCCCTCCTTGCCGTTGCCGTAAGGGCCGGTGGAGTAGGTTTTCCGACGGCGATGGAAGCGGTAGCTCATCCTCCACAGCTTGGAGGCCGCGTTACCTGGTTTGCTCTTGTCCGGCGTGACGAAGAGATAGAGACCGCCGCCGGCCACATCCGAGATCTTGGCGGGGCTCCACGCGCCGTTTTCGAATTTCGGTCGGGCGGCGCGGCAATCGACGTCAGTCCTTATCTGCTTGGGGTTGGCGCACGCGCCGTCGTTCTTGCGGGCCATCTGCTCAATTCCCTCGTTCGGAATAGCGAAAGTCGCCGTGAACGTTTGTTCTCCCGATATCAACACGATACCAACAAATCGGACGGCTGGTACCGGACGAGAACAAACGGTGACGAACACCGATGTACGCGCAAGTGCCTATTTTTAAAGGGTTTCCGAGCACGGCGCGGACGGTTGCGGACGCTTTTGAACGGGCTTGAACAGCCTAGTTGGTGCCCCTGCCGGGAAGCGTACTGGGACAATTTCGTAAAGGGCCCAATGGCCGGCCTTCGTAATGTCGCGAATTCCGCCGCCGTGCCCCAGCACTCACGCCACCATGCTAAGGACCAACAGCGGTTCGTAGTGTCGGTGGTTGCGTATGATTCCCTCCCTGGGCATCATGTCTAAAATTGGGCTTTGATCTTTCTCGGTTTTTTTCTCCCTTTTACTCCCACTTTCTTCAACCGGGGGCGCCATCTGGCGGATTGCACCCTCCTCATCGGGTAATGCATCGAAGGCCTCGTCGAGCCTTTTTCGATCCCAGATCGTGCGGGCATTGATCCGCTTCGGCTTTGGCATGCGTCCATCCTTTCATCATGATGTCGAACAGTGATGGCGAATTCCGATGTACGCGGCCGCCGCGACACGTGATAGTCCGCGGCGGAAACGAAGTCGGCAGGATCTCTGGGCGCGTCGGCATCGTCACATCGCCCTGACGCGTGTGGGCGCATCTGCTCGCTTGAGGACACGCTGGGGCGAAGCTCGATCGGTGTCGAACTTGCCTCGGCACGGGGCACCGCACTTCCGCAAGCGGCTGCCACCGTTGGCGTTCGGAATCGGCAGGGTCCGGATCGATTTTCTAATCGCTGCGAACCACATGGCGGGGGAGAGTGTAGAAGAGAAATTCATTCAAAAAGCGTGGCCGCTCTTCGCGCCAAAGCTCACCCCGGGCGTACAAAAGGATTACTCCGTCGCCAATTGGGTCGCGCGTGCGCCGCGCTTGTACTGCACGGCAAATTACCGTGCATTTACGCCATGAAGGAGGCGCCCATGGCCACCCCACGCCGCAAACAGTCCGTCGATCGTGAAGTCAAGAGAGAGCGCATCGAGCTGCGTCGCCGCCTCGGCCAAGGAGCTTATCCAACGCGCCATGGCAGTCACCGGTCTGACGGCGGGAGATCTCGCCTATGAAGGCGCTCGTCGAGTGCTCGACGAGCATAAGCGTATGGTGCTCACGGGCAGAGACCGCGATGCGTTTCTCGACGCGGTCGCCAATCCCCCGGCCCCGACCAAGAAGCTTGTGGCAGCGCTTAAGCGTCATCGCCAGCTGTTTGGGTAGCGACCACGAAGAGAACGCTGAAACCGGCAAGAGCCCAGATATCGGAGAACGATCAGAAAGCGTTTGGGCTTGTCAATGGCGCTTTCGTAAGGGCGTCAGTTGAGCCTTGACTAAGGCGTCTGCCGCGGCATTGATCTCCTTGCCTGGCCCCCTCGGGCCGCCCAAGGTTTGGCTAATCGCATAGGCGCCCTCTGCCAGGAGCAAAAGCCCGTCCGCCAATCGTTTTGGCTGAGATACAGCCAATGCCTCTGCGATCCGATGGAAACGCATCCGCATTTCCCGTTTGTTCGCTTGGGCGACCTTGTGCCCGGGATGGGATGGGTCCGGAAATTCCGCGCAGTAGTTGATGAACGGGCAGCCGCGGTAACCCGGTTGCGTCGTCCTGCCTGCGAGGTAAGCCATGATCGCGCGGAGCTGGGCGCGAGGATTGCCCTCGTGTTTGGCGAAAGCCTCGTCCCACAGGCGCCAGAAATCATCGTTCCGCCTGGCAAGATAGGCAACAATCAGGTCGTCCTTCGACGGAAAACTCCGGTACATGCTGATCTTGGCAACTCCCGCCTCCTGGACGATCGTCTCAACGCCGACCGCGCGAATGCCCTTGCGATAAAACAGATCGGCGGCTACCTCGAACACTTTGTCGCCCGCTGACATCTTTCTGCCCTCGTCTGCTTTGAACCCAACCAAACTTCTTGCCATCGCTGGTGGCTCCCTTCGCGCTTGACATGTAACCGACCGGTTCGAAACAATCTAGCAGACGGGCGCCAGATGGGTAGTGATTTCCTCACGACGACAAGGGTAGATTCGCGATGAGATATTTTTTCCTGGAAGGGGAACACCTCGTCCCCTTCGAACAGCGTGATCCAAACCTGATAGCTGCACACCGCCAATTCTTGCAGCAGGGCTACGATGAGGGACGCTTCTTGCTGTCGGGTCCGAGTGTTCCGCCGACAGGTGGGGTTTTGGTCGCCCGCGCAGAATCGCCGGAACAGCTGAACGAGTTCCTGGCCGACGAGCCATTTTGCAAAGCCAAGGTTATGCGCTTTAGCAAAATTATCGAGTTCAACCCGGTGCAGCATCAGCCCATTTTGAAACAATGGTTTGATAGGGCCTGACTGAAGCAAGCCCTTGGAGCGCAGAAAGCGATCTCAGAGCGGTTGACGAGGGGCCCGCAATTAGAGAACGCTCCTGCGGGTGCCTCTTTCTGCCCACCCGCGCTTCGCCCCGGCGCTTTTCGGCGTCTACCTGCGAGACCGGTCTGTCGGCTGCGCAGAAGGCCTGCCTCGCGGGTCGTTAGCCATTCGGGCGCATCCATCCTTGTCGAAAAGACAGCCGTGCGAATGCGCAGTCCGTTTCCCCGCCGCCGAAATCGTCGGCGAACGCTGGACGCTGCTAATCATTCGCGAGCTGAAACCGTTGAGCCGGACTGGGTGTTGCTCGCGCTCGAAGCCATCGCGCGCCGCACGGCTGTGCCGCAATGCCGGATCGGTTTGCATGTTCCGCACCCGAGTGGAACTGCGGGATTCATCATCGAGAGCGGTCCCGAGGGGACCCGCATTGCCAAAGGTGAAAGTTCGGGGATCGCCGCGATCGAGGCGCGCTTCGATGTCCTGCTTCAGATATTGGGAAGGCATCTGCTACTCGCCGAGGGCGTCGCCAGCGGGGCCGCCAGGATCGAGGGAAGCACAAATACGCTGCGCAAGCTGCCGAGCCTGTTTGAGCTTGCGACAGCAAGGCGTTGACGGGTTCGTGCGCGTCAGCGGCCAATCGCGACGATCGCCGGTCCGACGCCTCGGGTGCCGCCGCATCCTCAACTCGGCTCGCCGCGGCCTGCGAGCGCTAGTCCTACCACTTATGAAAGTAAATTGTGGTTCGAGCTTCTGACGATGCGCGGCAGGCAAGCTGGCGCGCGGCGACCGGTGAAAGATCGGTCCGGGTAAGCCGTTGCGGGCGCGAGGCGCTGACGCCTTGCCGTGGTCGAACGCCATTTTGTTTTTTTGTGGGGAATCCAGTCAGGATTAACCTCGTTCGTTGCCGCCGGTATTGCGGGCCTTCCGTCCTTCGCCAACGGCCAATTCCTGTTGAATTGGTTTGCGTCGTGGCTGATATCGTGGGTTGCGATGGCCGCGGTGGTTCTTCTCACTGTGCCGGCAACTAGATCCCTCGTGCTGACGCGGGACGAGCGCGCGACCTTAGTGAAATTGGATCGAAAGTCTGCTGCGAGACCGATGCGCCGGTCCGACCCCGCGCACGTAGGGAGTTACTTTCCAATCGCGCTATTTGTCCTGCAGGACCATAAGTTTGCCCAGCCAGTGATCGAGCGAGGCGCGCCCCGCTCCGTAAGCGATGATGCCGAGCGCCATGGCCGCCCAGGTGATGTGAACCGGCCAGCCATCCGGCACGGTAAGCTCGACGATGGCGGTCATGAACAACAGTCCGAGCGCGGCAAACCGCGTGGCGAGACCGAGGATGAGCAGGATCGGAAACAGGACCTCGCCCGATCCGGACAGGAAAGCCACCACCGTCGGCGCCGGAAAATGATAGGGGCCGCCGGGCAGATGCAGCATGAACTCGTCGCTGAACAGCGTGGTGGCGGTGTCGCTCAGCGTGAGAAAGCCGCTCCATTTCAGGATGCCGGAGCGCCAGAACGGCACCGCCAGCGCCACGCGCGATACGAGCTGAACGAGGGACGGTGAGGCGGCCACTTGCAATACATGATTGGCCTTCGCAGTGAGGTACCCGAGCGACGGCAGGCCCGCGCTGGGGGCGATGCGTTGGTCCGTGATCATCTTGCGTCTCCAGTAGTCAGCTGGGCGAATGCGCCGGCTTCGATCAGGCCGGCTATGTTCGAGGAGATGTCGAAGCCGGGCGAATCCTCGAGCGCGTTCGCCGCGGCCTCGCCGAGCGATTGCCCCGACATCAAGCAGCCGAGGAATACAGCCCCGCCGGGCGGAAGCCGTCGGACGACGACTTCGAAATCCGGCCGCGTCACCAGCGCGTCTTCCGGTGTCGCCGCGTCGATCCGGCCCATGGGATCGTTGCCGCGGTTGGCGGCAAAGATCGTCACGCCAGAGAATTGCGAACGCACGATGCGCGTCGCTGGGTGCGCGGTGAAGACGATTTCGGCCAGCCGGTCCGGCGCGACCGCGGAAAGCGCGATCGGGGAGAGCGGCGCGGCGTCGGCCGCGTGATAGGCGTCGAGCCAGGCCCGCTCGATGCGGGCGACATCGGCCAGCCAGGGCAGCGACTGCGCATAGTCATAGCGTTCGATGAAGGAGGGGAAATCGCGGCCGTATTCGAACAGCAAGCAGGAACTCGGCGGCGTGGCGCGGACATGGAAACGAGCCATGGCGCGGAAGAAGTCGATGCCGGTGATGCGCTGTACTGCTGGGTAGATCGCGGCGAGCGCGTCGATCAGGCTGACCGTGACGTTGTTGCGGTAAACGTCGTAACGCTTCGCAGCCGGCTTGCCGTTCGGGCCGGTGACGATGGAGGGAGGCTCGCGTGAGGGATCGAGCAGTGCCGGGGCGAAGGCCGCCGCGTAGGAGGTGTGCGGGTCAAGCTGCATGACGATCGACCGGTGAAGCGACGGGCTGGCAACGATCGAGGATCGCCTGCGCGAGAGCTGCCTCGGCTTTCAGGACCGGCCAAGCGGGAATCCGGCTGTCCCACTCGATCAGCGTCGGAATTGCTCGGAAACGCTCGATGACGATCTCGAACAGCTTCCAGACGGCGTCAGCAATCGGACCGTCATGGCTATCGATGAGCAACGAGTCGCCTTCGTCGTCGCTCTGCTCGGTGTGACCGGCGAGGTGAATCTCGCCGACACGCGCAAGCGGAAAATCGGCGAGATAGTCGAGCGCCGAGAAGCCATGATTGGTCGCGGAGACGAATACATTGTTGATGTCGAGCAGGAGGCCGCAGCCGGTGCGCTCGGCGACGCTGCGGATGAAATCGGTCTCGCTCATCGTGGAGTCGCGAAACGCGACATAGGTCGACGGGTTTTCCAAGAGGATCGGGCGCCGGATTGCCTCCTGTACTTCGTCGATGTGATCGCAGACGTGGCGTAGCGTCGCTACGGTATAGGGTAGCGGCAGGAGATCGTTGAAGAAGCTCGTTTCATGCGTCGACCACGCGAGGTGCTCGGACACCAGCGCCGGCTGATAGCGTGCGACAAGTCCGCGAAATCGCGCCAGATGTGCGCGGTCGAGCGGCTGTGGCCCGCCGATCGACATGCACACGCCATGCAGCGAAAGCGGATGATCGCGCCGGATGGCTTCGAGCGCCCGGTGCGGCGGTCCGCCGGCACCCACGTAGTTCTCGGCGTGGACTTCGAAGAAGCCGCGTAGCCGAGTATCAGCGAGAATCGCAGGCAGATGCTCGTGCTTGAAGCTGGTGCCCGCAACGCCGCCGATCGGGAGCGGAAAGCGGAGGGGCATGCTTGCGGACGCGTGTGGCTTGATCGCCGCGTTCATATCGTTCCTCCGCTCTCGTTTTTCGTTGTGTTGCGCCTGCGTCAGACCGGCTTGAGCGAACCGTGCTTGCCGTTCGGCAGCTCGATGTTGGCGCAGGTACCGCCCTGGACGAACTTCCACGCATTGCCTTGGAAGTCGATGGTCGAGGTGCCCTGACAAGTCGTGCCTGGTCCTGCCGCGCAATCGTTCTGGCCCTTCAACGCGACGCCGAAGCATTTTTCCTTCTTGGCGGCGATGGCCGCGTCGGCCTCGGCCTTGGTGAGCGGGCCGGCGACGGCCAGCGTGGCAAGCGCAGTGGAGACGGCGCCGGCGAGGACGAGCGAACTGATGATGGTCTTGGCAGACATGAGATTCTCCTCTCGAGGTAACTTCGCCTGGACAAGCGAAGGCGCATTGTCTCATTCGTCCCGCCGCAGCCCCCGTTACGGGGTAAGCCGCTCACGAGCCCGTGAGACCGTTGGGTGAGGCGCACGACGCGGTGCGCTTGGGGCGGATTAGCGGGGAAGCGGCCGGGCAAAGCCAATGCCTTGTCCCTATCGAGACGTTAGCCAATAGGCATTGGAGGGGGCTTTCGGCGTCTGCGACACGTAACGAACGGGGGGCGCTGCGCGTAATGCCATACCAGTCGGCGTCGCAAGGCCCTGCCGCGGAGCGGAGATGGTTATGATCGTCAGTCCCGGACGAAATGGCTCGGAGCCGTCTCACTCGGCCGTCATGCGGCTGACGGTCAGTATCGGTCTCGCGGTCTCGGCGCTGGTCCTGACCGCAATCCTCCTGACCGCCGCCCTGTCCAGCCTGTTGTGGTGGCGCACGGCGGAGGCAACCAGCCGGCAGCTGGCCTCGACCATCAACGAGCAGATCGTGGCGGCCGTCCGCAAGGAGGTCGCGGCGATCGTCGACGAGGCGCGCGCCGCCCACACCGCCATCCGCACGCTGTTCCTGCAGAACGTGCTCGACACCCGCGAGGCCGACAAACGTGAATTCGTCTTCCTGTCGCAATTGCAGTCGCAGGCGACGATTTCCTGGGTCGCCTTCGGCTGGCCCGACGGCGCGTTCTTCGCCGCCCACAAGCTCGGGGATCGTCGCCTGGAGATGATGGAGATCTCCCTGACCGATCATCCTGATCAGCGTCGGGTCGACGAATATGATGTGGTGCCGGGCGACATCGAATTCGCCAACCGTCGCTTCGAGCCCACCGATTTTCGTGTCGCCGACCGGACCTGGTTCAAGACTGGCATCAAGGCGGAGGACCCCGAGTGGTTCAAGGTGACCGACCATCCGATCGGCCAGCGCCCGTCGATCGCCTTTGCCGGCCCCATCGACGTCTATCAGGAACGCCAGGGCGTCCTTGCGATCATCATCGAATACACGAGACTCGCGCGTTTTCTGTCACAGCTCGAGGTCGGGCGCACGGGAACCGCCTTCATCTTCGATGGCGCCGGCGAACTCGTGGCGGCGCCGGACAAGGACGCCGACGAATTGCATCCCGCGCATGACCAGCAGAAGCTGCTGCCGCTGGCACGGATGGCGCTAGCAAGGGCCGGCGACCAAGGCCGCAAGGAGGCCTGGCGAAGCCGGCTTGCCTTGGGCGGTGCAGCCTATGAAGTCGCGTTTACGCCGTTGCCGTTCCCCGGCTGGTCGCTGGCGACCGTGATTCCCGAGGCCGAGTTTCTCGGACCCGTCGAGACGACGCTGCGGCGATTGATCGTCGGCCTTGCAGTGGGCGCGGTACTCGCGGCGCTGGCCTCGGCGGTGCTGGCACGTACGGTGATCGCAGCACCCTTGTCCCGTGTCGTTGGCGAGATCCGGCACGTCGAGACCTTTGCGCTGGAGCTGGTCCGCCGACATCCATCGCGGCTCAAGGAGATCGCGAGCCTGTCCGGGGCCATTGCCGAGATGGCCGCGGGGCTATCCGCCTTCCGCAAATTCATCCCGGCCGATCTCGTCCGCGCGCTGTTGCGCCAGGGCGTCGAGGCAAAGCCTGGCGGCGCCATTCAGGAGCTGAGCGTGATGTTCATCGACATCGCCGGCTTTACCGGGCTGTCCGAACGCATGGGTGATCGCGTCGTGCCGCTGTTGTCCCGCTATCTCGATCTCGCCTCGGAAGCCATCGTCGTCAATGGCGGCACCATCGACAAGTTCATCGGCGATGCCGTGATGGCGTTCTGGGGCGCGCCGCAGCCGCAGCCCGATCACGCGGTGCTGTGCTGTCGCGCGGCACTGGCCTGCCGCCGGGCGATCGAGGAAGCCGGCCTGGTCGACGACCTGGGCCAGCCGCTCCAGATCCGGATCGGCATCAATTCCGGTCGCATGCTGGTCGGCAATATCGGCTCCGAGCTGCGGCTGAACTACACCGTGATCGGCGATGCCGTGAACGTGGCGAGCCGCCTGGAGGGCGCAAACAAGAGCTACGACACTCAAATCCTCATTGGCGAAGCTACGCATCGTCTTGCCAACGGCTCGGTCATTACGCGCGAGGTCGATAAGATCGCGGTTTACGGCCGTGAAGAAGGGCTCTCCGTCTACGAATTGGTAGGCCTTTCTGACGACGAATTGACAGCGGAGGGAGCCAATTCCTGGATCGCGCGGTATGAGGAGGGACTAGGAAGATACCGCAATCGCGATCTTTCTGGCGCCATGCGGGATTTCGTGGCGGTGTTGAGTGAGCGCCGTCACGACGGTCCCTCAGAGGTGATGCTCGACCGTTGCAAGCAATTTTCGCAAACGGGATCGAGCGAAACGTGGCAGCCTGTCGCGGCGTTGAAATCAAAATAGAAAAAGGATTGGCGCAGCCAATTTCAATCCGCAGCCGAGCCATAGCCGCGCGGCATCGTAATCAGAGCAAGACAGCATTTCCGAATTTGCCTGTGCTCCGTCAAAGTCGTGCTCTCCTGATCAGCAGGAGCCCACATCTCCAGGAGAAGATCGATGAACAAACTTGCTCTTCTTCTACTCTCCAGCTTGGCCGTCATCAGCTTCTGTTCGCAAGCGCTTGCGGATGGTTTCACCTATGCCGGATCCCCAAAACTTGGCGCGTATTACGTCAAATCTGATGCGCGTAAGGTTGCAGATTGGACTGCGGCACGAGCTCAACTGCGACAATCCGCACCGGTCCCGACTCGAGGCGGAATTGGACTCCGGACGCCTTGATCGAGGAGAGGTTCGCGCAAGATCGGCCACGACCTCGTACAGATGTTTGACGACTGGGGGCAGCTTCATACTTGTGCCCCCAGGGGCGCGCAGGAGGCCGCCGACAGCGATAAGCGAGGTCGCAAAGACCAGAACGATGGGCAAGCTTCTGCAGCAATCGACCAAGGTGCCGTCATCACGCGAGAATGGAATGCGGCTGAGAAGCAGTTTACGATTAGGTTGATCCACCGGCCAATCGTGCCGCGCCAACAATCCGGCCATCCGACGATTCGACCACGACAGCCACGTCTTGCCCTTCAGGGAAGCGTTCGTCGATCTGAACGGACTTGCCGGACCATTCGCCGACAGGCCGAATTGATCGAACAACGTTCGCTTCTGCAAGCGACCGACCACCATTTTCGCCGCGGCCGATTTTCGTGGTATGCTCATGGTCGAATCCGATCAGCAGAACCTTTCCACTCCCGTTTCCCGATCCGACCTTGATTACGACATTGTCCCCAACCTTGCGCACGCTTACGTCCGCGGCGGTGTGTTGATCTCGCTTCGCCTGGTCGATCGTCGCATTGACTTCGTCGCGGCGCGACCCCACGAGACCAACCGACCCGTCGACAACGATCTCGGGGGTATAGAAACCGTCGCCAAAGCGATGGCCGTAACGGTCTTGCCGGGCGGTCGCGGCTTCCAGGGAGAAGGGGTCTTTCCAGCCCAGGCGGTCCCAGTACGTCACATGAAACGCGAGCGGCAGGACGTCGGCTCGCCCCCTCGACATCTCGTTCAGGAACGCATTCGCAGGTGGGCAGGAAGAACACCCCTGTGAGGTGAAGAGTTCTACGACGACAGGGCGTTCGCCTGCCGACGCCATTGCGGGCATCAGGCCGAAGACGAGACCAAAGAAAGCTGGAATGCGCAGAGCCATAAGCGATCCTCCTGGGTTGTACACGCTCCTTACGTTTTCCAGCGTCGCTTCGTTACGGTCAGCGCCAACACGAAATGTTGAAATTGGGCACGGAAGGGTGCGGAAGGATCACGTGTCTTCCCATGCGGGCAGGGGTGCATCTGCTCTGGCGCATCACGTCCCGCGCAGCGGCACAGGCCCCTTTGGCGCGCGAGGGGGGGAGGCCGCATCGCTTCTGGCTTCATGTGCACGCTCGCGCCAAAGCGCAATGTTCGAGATTCCGACCTCAGACCTGAGGAAGTCAATCATCGCACGGACCTGCTGGGGTAGGAACGAACCGCTCGGGCAGGGCATCCAACCGCCGGTCTCGAAGTTCGTCGCTCTCACCCGATAATCGCGAAGGAGATCAGAAGGTGGACCTGCCCCCAGTGACCATCAATGCTGACTGCAAAGCAGCGCGCCGCTGAGCGTTTCGCCGGTGCCTTTGCGCCAAAGACTCGTTCCGGCCCGCATTCCCACAATCGGATGATCAAGACCTTTGCCATTCCCGGGTTGGCGAGGCTTGCCATCGGCAGGGATGTCGCCGATGCGCTGCCGGTTCCAAACTACAGCTGGTCGACACGCGATCAATTGACAGCGGTCGGATGCGATAGCTTCAGTTTTGCGGTTAGAACGCCCCCGAGCACCAACGAGGTGCCAACCCCGAGAACGCAGGCGGGCCATCCAAAACGATCGAACAGCTGACCGAGCACCGCGCTGCCGACGAGGCCTCCGGCAAAATAGCAGGCGAGATAGGTCCCGCTGGCGATGCCGCGATTTGCTTTCGCCGCTTGCCCGACGAAGCCTGTCGCGCAGGCCTGTGCAAAGAAGGTGCCGACGCCGACAAAGATCATCCCAGCCAACACGTCTGCGAGGTGGGGAGATAGCATCAGGGGCAAGCCCACGCCGGCAAAGGCGAGAGAACTCCAAAGCGCCGCTCGGGTGCCAAACATTGCCACGGCGCGGCCCGCAAGCAGCGTCGTCAGGATCGAGGGCAGGAAGACAAGATAGGCAAAGCCGAGGCTCATCATTCCCAGCGCAAGCGGGGGTCTGACCAGCACAAAGTTCACGTAAGTGAAGGTGCCGATGAATGCGAACAGGATACAGAAGCCGAGGCCGAAAGCGGCACGCAATGCCGGATTGCGCCAATGCTCAATCATGGCCGAGAGTGGCGACTGATCCAAGCTCATCGCATGCATTGGCTTGACGCGATGGATCGTGAAGTAGACGAGGACCGATCCGGCCAGGTTGAGAACGGCAAAGAAATAGAAGTTCGTTGCCAGCCCGAAGCTGTCCACGATCGCCGCAGAAATGAACCGGCCGATCAGGTTGCTGGCAACGTTCCCGGTGATGTAGGCCGCGAACGCGCCGCCGGCGTCAGTCGCGCTGCACTGCTCGCCGAGATAAGCCAGCGTCAGCGTAAATGCCGACGCCATGCACAATCCTTGCACCACGCGAAGTGCCGTAAAGACCGTTAGAGTGGGGGCCGTCGCGAGCAGGGTGGTTGGCACGGCAAGCAGGATGAGGCTTACGAGGATGCCCGTTCTGCGGTCGATCCGTGGACTGAAAAGGCCGATGATCAACCCCGCGATGGCCATGCCCATCGTGCTGGCGTTGACTGCAAAGCCCATGGCCGCAGGCGTCACACCATAGTGCCTGGTCAGTGAAGGCAGAATCGCCTGCGTTGCAAACAGATCAACGACGGTCAGAAACGCCATCAGACCAATGACGAATGAACGCAGCACAACTCCAGGCGAATGCCTGTGCTCCTGCATGATTCTCATGTTCACAGGTACGTCGGTCATTGATCCCTCCCTGATTGTCTGGCGGGTGGATGTGGCGCCCCCGGGGCTTGGGGGCAGGCTGGGGAATCCCCGGGGCGTCAGGTGCGTGACGAGTGGGTGCGGGGCGTCCCTCGTCACATGTTGTGGTCGGCCGGATCCTTGCGGACGTCACCGACGTAGAGGATGACCGTCTCCTTGCCGAGGTTCTTCCACCAATGCGACGTGCCGAAGACTTCGGGCCTAAGGTCGCCGGCCTTATGCACGATCGGATCGATACAGTTGCTGGCGTATTCCACGATCTCACCCTGCTGCACAAAGATCAGCGCGGGCCGGTCGTCATGGCTGTGCCAGGGCACGATGCCGCCGGGCTCGATGGTCAGCTTGCGGAATCGCAGTTCACGACCGTTGATGTGCGAGGGCTGCTTGCTGAGGTCGATCGAGCCGAGCGTGACGTCGGTGACGCCGACGGGCTTGTAGTCGACCTTCTCGTGGGCGTTGGGTTTCATCTTGTCGGCCGGGCATTCTCCCGCATACGCGGTCGAGCTCACTGCCATGGCGCCAACGATCGCGCAGGCGAGCGCGAAACCCCGTTGCAGCGGACTAATTTGGGCTGTTTGCATGGACATATCTTTCTCTCCTCTCGTGTGAACCGCGTCTCCCGACCGGCCTGATCGACAGCATCGTTGAAATCGCCCATTTACGGAAATGCTGGCTGGCTCTCAAATCGATAGCGAACCGCTATCCCGCGCGCAGGTCACGCGTGGGCGAACATGTGCTTGATGTCGGCGGAAAATGTCGGATAGGCGTAGACGTGATCTTTCAACTGGCGCGCGGTAATGCCGAACTTGATGGCGAGGCCGAAGACGTTGATCACTTCCTGTCCTTCGTGGCCGACAAAGTGCACGCCGACGACGCGGTCGGTCGCCCGATCGACGATGATCTTCGACCATGCGACGGTTTCGCCGTAGGTCCTGGCTGAGAACCAACCCAGCATGTCGTTGACATGAACGTCGACGGCGAGTCCCTTCTGCCTGACAGCGGCTTCCGTCAGTCCGACAGCGGCAAGCGCGGGCACAGTGTAGACTGCTGTCGCCATACCCTCATAGTCGGGACGATGTTTCGCGCCTTCGACGATGTTTCGCCCGACAATGTCGCCTTCATAGGTTGCAAGCGGCGACAGCTGAGGCGAGTTTGCGAAAGCGTCACCGCAGACATGGACGTAGGGGTTCGAGACCGAGCGCAGGTAGTCGTCGACCGCTACGCGCCCATGATCGCGCGTGACCTTGCCAGCGTCGAGGTCGAGCTTGTCTATGTTTGCAACTCTGCCGGCGCCATTGACGACGCTGTCGGCTTCCGCCGCGCACTCGGCACCGTCATGGGTAAAAATCACCCGCAGCCGTCCATCGGCGCGTTCGATTCGTTTCACGGTGACGCCAGTCTTGAAGCCGATTCCGATGCGCTCGCTTTCGGCTCGAAGGCGCGCGACCGCATCAGCGTCCATCGCCGGCAACAGCTGCGGGAGGGCTTCCAGGATCGTGACTTTGACGCCTGCGCGCGCATAGACATGACCGAGTTCAAAAGAGATCACGCCGCCGCCAACGAAGACGGCCGAGCCGGGCAGCGTACGGTGGCTCAAGATCTCGTCCGACGTGATCATGTGCTCAGCGCCCGGAATCGGCAGTGGCCGTGGCTTCGACCCGGTCGCGATCACGATGTGTTTGGCCTGGAGCATCCGATTGCCGACGCGAATCGTGTCAGGCGCAACGAAGGTGGCATGGCCTTTGATCACCTCGACACCGCGTTTGTTCATCGCCTGGGCGAGATTGGCCGGGATATCCTTGATCATGGCCATCTCGCGGTCGATCAGGCCGGCCCAGTCGAGCCGGGGCTTGCCGACCGAAATGTGATGGACGGCGGCGCGCTCGATCTCGTGCAAGGCATGTCCGGCCGCAACCAGGATCTTCTTTGGCGTGCAGCCCCGGTTCGGGCAGGTACCGCCGAGGTCCCGCGCTTCGATCATTGCGACAGACATGCCGGCGCGCCGTACCGGACCGGTCACGCCGATGCCGGCATTGCCGCCGCCGAGGATCACCACGTCGAGTGTCTCTGGGGTCATGGATCCAACCTCATTCGCTGCGCCTCGATGGCGACCGCGTGTAGGCAGTTACGCGACGCGATCGTGTCGTGTTACTTTGTCGTGATGGTCGAGGTGATCGAGTTGACGACCATGGTCGCCATCTTGAACTGAGCGGCGCGATCCTCGATGTGATGACGCTTCGCGATCCACTCGAAATCGGTCCAGATCGCCCAGACCTCGCCGTTGTCATCCTGGGTCAAAAGCAGGCGGACGGGCCAGTCGAGGCCCGCGTTCGGATTGGAGGTAATGAACTGGGTGCCCAGCGGAGGATTGCCGAACACCAGGAGGGTGGAGGGACGGAGCTTGATGCCGGCATCGGCCGCGAGTTGCGACTGATCGATTTCGGAAAAGAACTTGATGCCCTTGCTTGCAATGTCGGCTTTAATCCTGGTGATGGCCTCTGCAATCGGAACCGCGCTCTTGACGCGCACGATGCCATCGTCGCCGGCGCTTGCCGATGACGAGGCAACAGCCAGAAGCAGGAACAGCAAGAGAAGCGAGGTCGAGAGATCAAACAGGCGCTGAACGATTCGGCGGGACATGAACGTCTCCTGTGCGTGTGTTAGGTCGACCATAGGATCGCTACTTTGACGTCCAATCTGAAATGCCCGGCTGCTCTGGAGTCGATAGCCCGGCGCTATCGCCAGGTAGCGATAGTCGGTGGCTATCGAACCGATTGCACAACGGTATTTTTAACCACTCGCCAAGTGGTCTCTGATGAGAGAGCGCCCATAGGGTGGGCGTCCGGGAGAGGAATTAGGACTTCGATCGCCCCTTGTGGGCGCCGCCTCGGAAAATAAGATGATCTTGATGCGCCGGAGCGAACCATGACCTCGCTTTCACCAGCCGATATCGAACGATTGAGACAGGCTTTCTTGCGTTGCCGCGACATGGAGGGCTCGCTTGGCGAGCAGCTTCGGGCCTATGCCGAGGCAGGCCACGCCATCTTTCCAGCCTACGGTGAGGCAGTCGACCGGCTTGTCACGCGCCTCAACGAGAACGGCGGCGGCGAGAACGCGCCACGACCGGGTGAAGCAATGCCGCCTTTCCTGCTGCCGGACGAGACCGGCCGGCTGGTCAGTCTGGCATCGCTGTTCGTCCAGGGTCCTGTCGCCGTCATGTTTTACCGTGGTCACTGGTGCCCTTATTGCCGCCTGAATGTCAGGGCGGTGGTGCAGGCAATGGATCGCATTCGCGCCGTTGGCGGCCAGGTCGTTGCAATCATGCCGGAGACACAGGCCTTCGCCGAGAGGTTCAAAGTGGAGGGCGCGGTGCCGTTTCCGGTCCTGACCGATCTCGACAACGGCTATGCGCTCTCGCTCAATCTGGCGATCTGGCTGGGAGCGGAGATCCAGCGGCTGTTGGCCCACCAGGACCTGGCGAGCTTTCACGGCAATGATGGCTGGGTCCTTCCGATCCCCGCGACGTTCGTGATCGGTCGCGACGGGCTTGTCAAAGCGCGCTTTGTTGATCCTGACTTCCGCAAGCGGATGGAGATCGATGATCTGGTTGCTGCGTTGAAGGATGCCGGCCGGAGCGCCTGAGGCGCTCCGGCTCTTTCAGCCCTTGTTCATGTACTGCCGCCAGTCCGCGCCGCGCAGCATGCGCATCACCGCGGACGCCACTGCTGTGCGCTCGCGGCCAGCTACCCCGTAGAGGTGGACGGTGCGCCGCGCGTCAAGTCCGTCGACCGTCGTTCGTTTGAGCGTTTCCGAAATGGGCGAGGTATCCGGCATCACGGCCACCCCGACCTCCGCCTCGAGCAATTCGATCAGGTCGCGTTCGGATGAAATTTGGTGGCCCTGATCGAAATTCAGGCCGTGCTCGCGAAGCGAGGCGCTGAGGCGATCAGCGTGCTCACAATAGTTCCGTGACAGCCACTGTTCCGACTGTAAATCGTCAAGGGCGATCTCACCTTGCTTCGCCAGCCGGTGGCGCTTGCTCAGCACGAGCTGAAAATCCTCTGTGAACAAGGGCCAACTATCAAGCCGTTCCCAGGTCTCGTCGAGCTCGGCGGCGATGCCGAGTTCAGCGTCACCCTTCTTGAGCATCTCGGCGACCTCACGGCTATCGCCGCGCAAGAACTTCAATTCCAACCGGTTGAATTGCCGCCTGATCTGGTTCAGGAGGGGAATGAGCAGCGACAGGTCGACGGCGTGGGTCAACGCGATCCTGAGTGCCCCGACCTCACCCCCTTTGAATGCAGACGCCAGCGAACGGGCGCCGGCCGCGGCCTCATAGCACTGTTTGAGCAGGGGGTGCATGCGCTGGCCGAGCTCGGTCATCTGCGTCGGCCGTTCGCGCCGAAACAAATCGCCTCCGAGCTCGGCTTCCAATTGCTTGATCGCCCGCGTCAGCGACGGTTGCGACACATTGCACTCGTCGGCGGCGCGCGTGAAGTTGAGCGTCCGCGCCACCGCCAGGAAGTAGCGGACCTGATGCATCTCCATGATCAAGCTCCCCTTGAATCGGCGCAGCTTAGCCGACCTGAAGAGGCAGGAATACGGTCGCCTTCATAGCGGGGACCTATCGTTTTGGAAGCCAAAGGGCATTTCCGTCGATGCTCTGGAGCGTGCAGATTCCGAGCCATCCGCGGACGACCTGATCCGCCTATTGAAGGCTCAAGGCTATGAACATCCAGCTGAAAACGGACAAGATAGATGGGCCCATGCTTGCGGGCAAGGTCGCACTCGTCACCGGCTCGACCAGTGGAATCGGACTTGGTATCGCCCGTGCGCTCGCCGCCGCTGGCTCCGCGATCGTATTGAACGGGTTCGGCGCCGTCGAGGAGATCGCGAAGACCAGGGACGACCTTGCGCGGGAATACGGCGTAAAGGTCGGTTACTCGCCCGCCGACATGACCAAGCCCGCGGCCATTGGCGACATGATCGGCTCGACGCTCCTCGAGCACGGCCGCCTCGACATCCTCGTCAACAATGCCGGTATCCAGCACGTCGCGCCACTCGAGCAATTTCCACCCGAAAAATGGGATCAGATCCTGGCGATCAATTTGTCTTCCGCCTTCCATACCATTCGCCTGGCACTGCCGGCGATGCGTGAGCGCGGATACGGTCGCATCATCAACATCGCTTCGGCTCACGGCCTGGTCGCATCTCCGTTCAAGGCGGCCTATGTCGCGGCCAAGCATGCCATTGTCGGCCTGACGAAGGTTGCCGCCCTTGAAGCGGCCGAGCAGGGCATCACCTGCAATGCGATCTGCCCCGGCTACGTTTATACGCCGCTTGTCGAAGCACAGATCGATGGACAGGCCAAGGCGCACGGTATTTCCCGCGATCAGGTGATACGGGACGTGCTGCTTGCTCAGCAGCCGAACAAGCGGTTTGCGACAGTCGAAGAAATCGGTGCACTCACAGTCTTCCTTGCAGCGGATGCGGCGGCCTCAATCACCGGAGCGGCCTTGCCGGTGGACGGCGGCTGGACCGCGCATTGAAACTACACGGAGACGTAACAAATCGCCGGCCGATGCGAATAGCAGCTCGGGTGGCGCCTCGAATGGGAGCGAGACATGAACGGCCAACACAAACAGCCGACCAGCATCAAATCGATGGCCCGGAATCTTCCGGGTCGGGTTGTCCTGGTGCTGCAGGGCGGAGGCGCTCTGGGCTCGTATCAGGCTGGCGTCTATCAGGCGCTCCAGGAGGCCGGTATCGAACCGGACTGGATCATCGGCACCTCGATCGGCGCCATCAACGCAAGCCTGATCGCCGGAAATCGGCCGTCGGAGCGCTTGCCAAGATTGAAGGAATTCTGGAAGCGGATGGAGCAAAATCCCGTCTGGAATGTTCGCACGGCCTTTCCCGGCTTCAACGAGCGGCTGTCCTATTGGGCGACGGTTACGCACGGCATTCCCGGCTTCTTCAGGCCCAACCCACTGGCGCATGCCGGTGACAGCTATCCGCTAGGTGGCGAACAGGCAGGCTATTATACGACTGCGCCGCTCGAGACTACGCTGGCGGAGCTTGTCGACACCGACCTGCTCAACAAATGCGAGCCACGCCTGACGGTCGGCGCTGCCCACGTGCGGACCAGCCAGATGCGGTATTTCGATAGCCAGCATGGCAAGCTGTCTATCAAGCACATCATGGCCTCGGGTGCGCTACCACCAGCTTTTCCCGCGGTACGCATCGACGGCGAGCTCTACTGGGATGGCGGCATTCTCTCGAACACACCGACTGAGGTCGTCTTCGACGACAATCCCCGCAAGGACTCCCTGATCTTCGCAGTTCATTTGTGGAATCCGGCGGGCGCCGACCCGACCACCATGGCGGAGGTGCTCAACCGGCACAAGGACGTGCAATATTCCAGCCGCATCATGAGCCACATCGCCCGGCAGCAACAGGCACATCGCTTGCGCCATATCATCAATCAGCTTGGGACGCGATTGCCTGAGACTGAGCGCAACGACCCAGCCGTTCGGGAGTTGCTCGGCTATGGCTGTCAGACGCGAATGCATGTGGTTCGCCTGCTGGCTCCCCAGCTTGATCGAGAGACGCACACGAAAGACATCGACTTCAGTCCGCGAGGCATCACGCAGCGCTGGGACGCAGGATACGCACATACCAAGGCGGTGCTGGGCCGCGCCCCTTGGGTCGGCGAGTTCGACCCGCTGTCCGGTGTCATCTTGCATGAGCAGATGGAGTTGATGCCGTTGGCAGCGGAATGAGCTTTGCCGAGAGATTCCCATTTTTCGGCTGTCTGCTCGCGCAGCGGTCCTGGTCAGCAATCCCGAGAAAACGCATGGCGAACTTGGAAAGGATGTGGCATGGCGTTTGCTTCCATTGCGCCAAAGGATCTGCGCATGTTCGGCATCCCGCGCCGCTTTAGCCACTTTGTTTTCGGAGTCATCCAGTCTGGATTGACGTCCTTGATTGCTGCCGGGATCGCGAGTTTTCCGTCCATTGCCTCTGGAAACTTCCTCCGGAACTGGATGCTCTCCTGGCTCGTGTCCTGGCTGACCATGTTGCCGCTGGTCGTGGTTGCTGCACCGGCAATCAGGTCGCTCTCCCTCTTTCTCACGCGAGATGAATCGGCAAATTGATCCGCATGCCGGACTTCTGTTAGGCACTTCGTTTCCGCTTAGCTTCCCGCTCCGGCTGAGTTACGATCCTCCACCGCGATATCCGCAATCGACGGATCCCAAAGGTGCTGGAGCGCCCGATGGACATCTCAGATTGGCTCAAGACACTGGGACTTGATCAGTACGCGCAGCAGTTTTGCGATAATCACATCACGGCCGATCTGTTGCCGCACCTGACAGCAGACGATCTCAGGGATCTCGGCGTCAGTTCGGTTGGTCATCGGCGTCAATTGCTCAACGCAATCGCGCTCATGCGTTGCGAGGCCGCCGATGCGCGCGCGAACGGGGAGCTGTCGCCGGCGCAGCAGCGCAAAACCGGTCCAGCCGAGCGTCGCCAAGTCACAGTGCTGTTTGCTGATCTCACGGGGTATACCGAGCTTAGCAAGCTGCTTGACGCAGAGGAGATCGAAGGCATTCTCACCGAGTTCTTCGAAGTTGCCGACGCCGCAATCGTCGAACACGGCGGTATCATTGACAAGCATATCGGTGACTGCGTCATGGCCGTATTCGGCGCTCCCGTGGCCCATGGAAACGATGACGAGCGTGCGGTCCTTGCGGCACTGAGCATCCGCAATTTGGTTCCGATGCTGAACAAGCGGCTCGGTCGCGACATCGGCGTGCATGTCGGGATCGCAGGTGGCGAAGTCCTGGCGAGCCAAGTGGGAAGTGCGCGTCACAGGGCCTACACTGTCACGGGCGAGAGCGTAAATCTTGCATCGCGTCTGACTGACCACGCTCGGAGCGGCGAAGTACTGCTGTCGTCTGCCGTTTACCGTCGATTGCAGGATCGGCTGGACTGTGAGGACGTGGGCGACATTGACGTGAAGGGATTCGCCTCACCGGTGAGAGCCTGGCGGTTGTTGGGTACGCGACCGACACCGCCTGATCATCGTGCCTTCGTGGGGAGGCCGGGCGAACTGCGGCAGTTTGCGGCTGCGATGGCAACTTGCCTGGAACTTGGTCGAGGCTGCGTCATCTACGTGCGCGGTGAAGCTGGTCTCGGCAAGACACGCCTGATCGAGGAGTTTCAACGCGGCGCCCGACTGAGCGGCTTCGCATGCCATAGCGGTTTGGTGCTCGACTTTGGCGTAGGAAGCGGGCGCGACGCGGTGCGAGCGGTCATCCGCAGTATCGTCCTGGAAGAAGATGCTGAGGCCTCCGTGGGAGACGTCAGTCCAGACAGCATTCGTGCGCTCGTCGACGCCGGTCAGATCGCTGCGGACCACGCGATCTTCCTCTATGACCTCCTCAACGCGTCCCCTCCCGTCGAGCTGCGCGCCCTGTGCGACGCCATGGATATTGGCACCCGGAGCCGCGGCGTCTGGACGACGATCACGGAGCTGGTCGCCGCGGCTGCCAGGAGTAAAGCCTTGCTGATCGTAGTTGAGGACTTGCACTGGGCCGACGACTCGATTCTAGCCCGAATTTCGGCGGTTGCGGAAGCAACGATTGATTGTCCTCTGCTGCTCGTTCTTACCTCGCGCAACGTCGACGACCCGGTGGCGCGCGGATGGCAGCCACCTGGGACGATCCTGACGATCGACCTTGCTCCGCTGCATCATGAGGAGGCGCTGATACTAGCACGAAATGTCTTTGCGCAGATGGGGCCTTTGGCCATGAGTTGTGTGGAACGCGCCGCCGGCAATCCGCTATTTCTAGAGCAGTTGTTGCGCCATGCGGAAGAGTATGCCGGCGACGTCGTTCCGGACACCGTCCAGAGCCTGGTGCAGGCCCGAATTGACCGGCTCAAGCCGTCGGACAAGCAAGCTTTGCAAACCGCATCCGTCTTCGGGCAGCGCTTCCCGCTGGCCGGGCTACGAGCCTTGATCGAAGACCCCCATTATGCTCCCTCCAATCTGGTAGAACACGCCCTGTTGCGGCCGCATGGAGATGAACTTCTATTCGGCCATGCTCTTATCCGGGACGCGGTTTACGCGACGCTGCTCCGGGCGCGACGACGCGCGCTGCACGAGAGGGCCGCATCGTGGTTTGCAGGGCGGGACCTCGGTCTGTATGCCGAGCATCTGGACCGTGCGAAGGATCCGCGTGCCTCGCAGGCCTACCTAGCAGCCGCGCAAAGCGAAGCCATGCGATATCGCTATGAGCCGGCACTTGCGCTGGTCGAGCGTGGCGCCTCCCTTGCACGGGACCAGCAGGACCGTTTTACGTTGGCCTGCTATCGTGGAGAGTTGCTGCACGACACGGGCGAGGTTGCTGGTGCCCGCGCTGCGCATGAGGGGGCTCTGCAGCAGGCCCAAAATGATGCCGATCGCTGCCGTGCCTGGCTTGGCATCGCGGCCGTCAAACGCGTCACTGATGACCTTCCCGGAGCCCTCGCAGATATCGAGCGGGCGGAGGACGTCGCAACCCGTTTGTCATTGCCTGGCGAGGCTGCTCGCGCGCATTTCCTGCACGGGAATCTCCTGTTTCCGCAAGGCGACGTCGAGGGCTGCCTACGCGAGCATCGGCGTAGCCTCGCGCTGGCGCGCGAGGCGGGTTCGGCGGAACTCGAAGCCGCAGCGCTTGGCGGGCTCGGCGATGCCGAATACGCGCGAGGCCGGATGCTGAGCGCGGGCGCGCATTTTGGCAACTGCATCGAACTGTCACGCCGCCACGGCTTCGGCCGGATCGAGGTCGCAAATCTTCCGATGTCCGCGTTCATGCGCTTTTTTTCGGGTGAGACGCGGGCTGCGCTCGTCGAGGCGCTCGCGGCCATCGAGATGGCGGCCAAGGTCGGCCACCGCAGGGCGCAGGCGATAGCCCACCACGCCGCCTACCATAGCCGTCACTCGCTGGCCGAATTTGCGGCCGCCCAGGCGAACGTCGATGCGGCGCTGGAGCTGGCACGGCAGCTGAAGGCGCGACGGTTCGAGGCGGAGGCGTTGGCGTTCGGCGCGGAACTCAGCCGTGTGGCTGGACGCCGAGGTGAAGCGCTTGCGGCCATTCGCGAAGCGCTGACGATCAGCGCGGAAACCGGAATGGCGTATTTCGGCCCCATCTACTACGGCATACTGGCCTTGATTGAGGAGGACGAGACCCGTCGCAGAGCTGCACTGTCAGACGGTGAGGCGTTGCTCTCGGGCAATACCGTATCACACAATCACCTGTTGTTTCGTAAGGACGCGATCGAGACGTCCATGTTGCTTCGCGACTGGGATGGAGCAGAGCGTCACGCCGCCGCTCTCGAGGATTTTGTCCGTCCGGAACCGCTACCGTGGACCAGCTTCATCATCGCGCGAGCTCGCGCTTTCGCCACCTTCGGCAAGGGACGCCGCGATGCGCCGCTTAGGGGCGAACTGCAGCGGCTGCAGATCGAAGGCGAGCGGCTCGGGATTTGTCTTCCGGGCGTTTCGGAAATAATCGGTCCAACATCTGGCTGAAGCGCGGATCGAAACGTCAGCAGGCCCGCTTGTGCGGCCCGGTCGGCCCGCCCCGCCGGCCCTTGCCAACGCCATCTGTGCCAGCGGCAGCAGCCTTTGCTCGTCACGCCAGCTTGCTGCGGGCGTCGGCCAGAAGGTAACGCTGCAATATTGAGCCCGCCTTTCGCGCTTCGTCTGGTCGGGCTTTGTCATCGTCATTGCGGCTGCGATCGTCGCTACGCCGCGCGGCGAAAATCCAATCGACGCACGGCAGTTTCGACGCGAGGGATGTCGCGTTGATTTTTCGTGGGGTAGAGCCGCTGACTCTTAATCGGCAGGTCCCAGGTTCGAGCTCTGGTGCGCCCACCAAGCTTTTCAAGCACCTGCAGCACTACGCATCAGAACGGACTTTTCGGTTTGATGTCCGGTTGAGAAAATTTGTTCGTCATCCGTAGGCAAGCTGCTCTTGTCACTGAGACCCTTGTACTCGCTCTGGTCCCTGAAGCAGTCCATCAGAGAACTGAACGTCTCAGTGCTCTCTTTCTTGTGCGACGCGACCGCCTCGTTGTAGAGGCGAACGAATTCTGGCGTACCGGTCTCGGGTCTCGGCCTCGGTGCGAGGGCCGCCCGTCGTCATATGGCGACACTCGCGTTCGATTTTTCGACTGGAGACCAGATAGCCGGTCAGGGGCACCGAACTTTGGACCACCCAGAACTAGAGTTCAGCGCCTGACACGAACACCGCACCGGTGGCTTCCGTCGACATCCCATGCAGGGTCCAAAGTGACCGATCTGCAGCGCTCGCCGGGGGCTTGCGATTGCCGGTCTCCTCGCGGCGAGAAGCTGCCGCGCGACGGTCTTGTTGGTCCCAGTCCCCAAACGCTCGCCGGCGCAATCCCCCATTGACCATTGACAGCAGCCTTGTTCTGATAGAATTATTACACAGGAAGTTGCAATAATAACAAAATGTCACCATCGTACCAGCGATGGGGCGAGCGGGAGGAGAAGGTGGAGCCGTCGTCTGGTTCGGTTGCGACACAGCCCCGACCGCCGACGCCGCTTGTGATGGTCAACGCCATCAACAAGAGCTTTGGCGGCGTGCGTGCGCTGCGCGACGTGAACCTGGAGGTGCGGGCCGGCGAGGTGCACGCGCTGCTCGGCGAAAATGGCGCCGGAAAATCCACGCTGATCAAGATCCTCAGCGGCGTTCATGCCTATGACAGCGGCGCGATCGAGATCGCGGGCAGGCCGGTGGCGTTCGACAGCCCGGCCAAGTCGCGCATGGCGGGCATTGCCGTCGTCTATCAGGACTTGAGCCTCGTTGAATCGCTCAGTGTTGCCGACAACCTGTTGCTTGGCCGCGAGCCGCGCACCCGTTTCGGCTTTGTCAGGAAGCGCGAGTTGATGGCGCAGGCGGCCGCGTTCCTGGCGCAGCTCGGCATTCTTCTCGACATCAGGGCGACCGTGGGCTCGTTGCCCTTCGCCTATCGCCAGATGACGGAGATCGCAAAGGCGCTGATGGGTGAGGTGCGGCTGCTCATCCTCGATGAGCCCACGTCCTCGCTGACGTCGGACGAGGTGCGGATCCTGTTCGATGCGATCGGGAAGGTGACGCGCCGCGGAGTTGGCGTGATCTACGTGACGCACCGGCTGAACGAAGTCTTCGAGATCTCGCAGCGTGTCACCGTGCTCCGCGACGGGGCCAATGCCGGCACCTTCGTCACTGCCGATACTGACATGAGGCGCCTGGTGAATGCGATCGTCGGGAGCGATCGGATCGCTCCGGCGATGCCTCGGGCCGAAGTGCAGGCAACACGCTGCTTTCAGTCGAAGCCGGTGCTGTCGCTGTCGAACGTCTCCAACGATCGGTTGCGTGCGGTCAATCTGTCCGTCCTGAAGGGCGAGATCCATGGCCTGGCTGGATTGATCGGAAGCGGACGCACCGAGATTCTGGAGACCCTGTTCGGGCTGCGGCCGGTCGAGAGCGGCACATTGGAGATCGACGGCCGGCAATGGTTGCCGCAGAACCCGGCTGACGCGATCGATCGGGGCATCGCCCTGGTCCCTGAGGATCGTCACGTGCAGGGCCTGGTGCTCGACCATTCGGTCGAGCGCAACGTCACGCTGTCGCGGCTTCCCTATTTCTCGCGGTGGGGCTGGATGCAGCAGCGCGCCGCCATCAGGCGCGCGGAGAGCGCGATCGGCAGGCTCGCGGTGAAGGCGCAGGGCGCTTCGAGCCTGGTCCGCACCCTCTCCGGCGGCAACCAGCAGAAGGTCGTGTTCGGAAAATGGAACGACCCGAGGCCGCGTGTACTGCTGCTGGACGAGCCCACCGTCGGCGTCGATGTCGGCGCGCGTGAGGAAATCTACGGGGTGATCCGGCAAGCCGTCCGCGACGGCACCGGCGTTCTCGTGGTCTCGTCCGACCTCGTCGAGCTGATCGAGCTCTGCGACTGCATCTCGGTGATCGTCGACGGCCGCGTCGCGCGGACCCTGGTGCGCGGCGACATCGACGACGCCGAGCAACTCCATCACCTGCTTCAAGTGTTGCAGGCTTCCGAAGGCGCATTTCAAGAGCTGCCGGCATGACCGAACTGACCGCATCCAACGTCGTCGCCGCGCCGACACGATCCGACCGAAGGCGCAAGCTGCTGCAGAAGCTGCTGCGCGGCGAGCGGCCCTACATGCTCTATATCGCCTTCCTGATCCTGCTGGTCGTGTTCAGCCTGTCGTCACCTTGGTTTCTGTCGGTCGAGAATTTCCTCAACATCGGCCGGCAGACCACCCTGGTGTCGATCATCGCGGTCGGCATGACCTTCGTCATCGTCGCCCGGCAGATCGATCTTTCGGTGGCATCGACGTTGGCGCTGGCGGGCATGGCGGCCGCGCTGGCGATGAGCCACATCGACAACAGCTGGGTGGTGGGTGCAGTGGCCGGGCTCGGCACCGGCGCACTGGTCGGGCTGCTCAACGGCATCCTGACCACGCAGCTCTCGATACCGTCCTTCCTGGTGACGCTCGGCACGCTGAGCATGGCGCGAGGGCTGGCGATGATGGTCACCAACACCAAGCCCGTGATCATCACCAACGATACGTATTTTGCGATCTTCGGCGAAGGTACGTTCCTCGGCATGCCGGTACCGATCGCCTGGACACTCGCGGCGATGATCGTCGGCATCCTGCTGCTGCACTACAACGTGTTCGGCCGGCGGATCTATGCCGTCGGCGGCAACCCGACCGCGGCGCTCTATTCCGGCATCAACACCAAATGGGTGACGACGTCGGCCTTCGTCCTCACCGGCACGCTCGCCGGCCTCGCGGCGCTGGTGCTGTCCGCGCGGTCGCATGCAGCCCGGCCTGACGTCGTGCAGGGCATGGAGCTCGACGTCATCGCAGCGGTGATCCTCGGCGGCTGCAGCCTGTTCGGCGGACGCGGCTACATCCTGGGGACGCTGTTCGGCAGCCTGATCATCGGCACGCTCAACAACGGCCTCGTGCTGCTCGGCGTCAGTTCGCCGCTGCAGCTCGTGATCAAGGGCGCCATCATCGTTGCCGCCGTCGCTTTCACCAAACGCTAATCGAAGTCAGGCGCATCGCATGAGGCAAGACACTATTGCGCGGCGCGGGTAGGGGCAAGGTCGCTGGCCCTGCGGTCAAACGGCGACCAAAACGGGAGGAAAACAATGAAACCAATCTTGCGACAAACTTTGCCACTGACCGCGCTGCTGGCGGCGACGGCAGTCTCGATCGCCCCCTCGGCCCGTGCCGAAGTGCCCGCGACCTGCGTCAAGGGCGTCGATCTCGCGACGCTTGGACCGAAATCGATTGTCGGTCAGGGCCCCCATGGCGAGAAGGCGGCCGCGCCGGAAGTGCTCGCGCTTTCGGACGCCGATGCCGCCAAGATCAAGGATCGCCATTTCAAGGTCGGCATCTCCATGCAGACGGTGAACCTCGACTGGTCGCAGCTCCAGATCCAGGGCATCACCGACACGCTGAAGAAATACGGCGTGACAGTGACGGGCGTCGCGTCCGCCGAGTATCAGGTCGACAAGCAGATTGCCGACATCGAGAACACGATCCAGCAGCATCCGGACGGCATCATCTCGATCCCGGTCGATTTCACCGCAACCGCACCGACCTACAAGAAGATCGCCAAGGCTGGCATCAAGCTGGTCCTGATGGACAGCATTCCAACCGGCCTGAACCATCCCGAGGAATATGCGGCGATGGTGTCGGCGGACAGCCAGGGTAACGGCCAGATCGCGGCCCAGATCCTTGCGTCCTGCGTTGCGCAGGGCGGCACCATTGGCCTCGTCAATTTCGGTGTCGACTATTTCAGCACCAACGAGCGCACCAAGGGCGTTGGGGAATGGATGAAAAAGAACCGGCCGGACATCAAGATGAAGCAGGTCGATTTCACCGATCCGCCCAAGGTCTCGCAGATTGCCGGCGATTTCCTCACCGGAAATCCCGATATCAAGGGACTGTTCGCGGTCTGGGACCAGCCGGCGCTGGATACGCTGAGCTCGATGCGGGCGCAGGGCATCGACATTCCGGTCACGACGGTCGACCTCGGCCTGCAATCGGCGATCGAGATCGCCAAGGGCGGTCCGTTGAAGGCAACCGGCTCGCAGCGTCCCTATGACCAGGGCGTCGCGGAAGCGTTGGCGATGATGAATGCCCTGCTCGGCAGGGAAACGCCGGCCTGGATCGGGGTGCAGTCGCTGCCGGTGACGCAGTCGAACGTGCTGGAATCGTACCGGACCGTTTTCAAGAAGGAGCCACCGCCGGAACTGGCCGATGCCTGCAACAAGGCGAAGCCCGCCTGTAACTGACCTTTCGGCCTGCGATGCGCGGTCTCGCTAGGTCGCGCATCGTGGACAACCTGATTCGGGCGAGCGAGCCGCCGTCCGGATCAGACTGCGTTGGTCACATACTCCACGGCAAGACTGCGGAAGTGCTTGCGCATGTCGGTGGACGCGGAGCCGCCGACGATGATCCGCGAAAACGCGCCGATATCGGAAAAGAAGGCCGGCTTGAGACTGCCGAGCTTACTGGCATCGACCACCAGAACGCTTTCCATCGCTGCGGCAATGACGGCCTGCTTGATGGCGACTTCGTGAAAATTGGAGCAGCTCGCACCGCGGCTCCAGTGCACGCCGCCGGCGGATATGAAGGCCTTGTTGACCCCGAGGCGCCGCAGATAGGACAAGCCGTCATCCGACGCGAATGACTGCGATGACGGATGGTAGAGCCCGCCCATCAGCATCACCTGCGTTGCCGGTCGCCGGGTGACGATCGACGCCACATTCAGCGAATAGCAGATCACCGAGAGCGGCATATCCTCGGGCAAACAATCCGCCAGCGACTGCATCGTGGTGCCACAGTCGATAAAGATCGTGTCGCCTTCCTTGATCGAGGCGGCGGCGGACCGGCAGGCGAGGCGCTTGTCCTGGGTATGCTGGTCGATCTCCTGTTCGAACGTGTACTTGATCCCGGTCGGCGACGCCGCGTTGACGACATAGCCGCCGAGCAGGGCAAGGGCGGCTTCCCGGCCTGCAAGGTCGCGCCGCACCGTCATTTCGGAGACCCTGAGAAGCTCGGCGGCGTCCTTCAGGTGCAGCGCGCCATTGCTCTCGACGGCGCGACGCAGCCGCTGGAGGCGCTGGACGCGCGTCTCGCTCGGTCGTGCGTTCGGTGGTTCGGCCATTTTAGTCACCGAGCCTGCTTATCCGGTTGACAATGATCTTACAATGCTGTGAGTTTATCAACGGCAACGTGTTATAATAATAACATTGAGCCCGGAGTGAGAATCCGGTGTCTGGCGATGCTGGCGTGCGTCGGCAGGCAGGCTCCAATGGGGGAAGACCTGGGAGGATCACATGTTGCAATCGAGGCATTCGGTCGATCTGGCAATCTCGTCGGTTCGCGAGGACCGCACGGCGCTTCGATGACGCAGAGCGTCTTGATACAGAATCAGTCCGCCGTGCCGGTGCAGCCTGTTGCCCGGGGCGAGGGCAACGCGCACCCGGTCGCGCGCAACGGCGGCCGCGCGCTCGAGATGGACTGGGTCGATGAGATCAGGATCAATCTGTCGGCCGCCGAGCGGCGGGTTGCGAGCTTGCCGGGCCGGCGAACGGTCAAGAAGGACGCGCAGGCGGCGTGGCTTCTGAAAGCGCTCACCTGCATCGACCTTACGACGCTCAACGGCGACGACACCGCCGAACGGGTGAGACGTCTCTGCGCCAAGGCCAAGGCCCCCGTGCGCAGCGACATTCTTGCGGCGCTCGGCTTTGCCGGGCGTCGGCTGCAAACCGGCGCGGTCTGTGTCTATCACCGCTTCGTTGCGACGGCGGTCGAGGCACTCGATGGATCCGGCATCCCGGTTGCCGCGGTCTCGACCGGATTTCCGGCCGGCCTCGTGCCTCATGACTTGAAGCTCAAGGAGATCGAGGCGTCCGTCAAGGATGGCGCGCAGGAGATCGATATCGTCATCACCCGCGAACATGTGCTGACCGGCGATTGGCGCGCGCTTTACGCGGAGGTCAGGGATTTTCGTGCGGCCTGCGGCAGCGCGCATATGAAGACGATTTTGGCCACGGGCGATCTCAAGACACTCCGCAACGTCGCCAAGGCGTCGATGGTCTGCATGATGGCCGGCGCCGACTTCATCAAGACGTCCACCGGCAAGGAGGGCGTGAATGCGACGTTGCCGGTGACGCTCGCGATGTTGCGGATGATCAGGGTGTATCAGGAGCGCACCGGCTACAAGATAGGTTTCAAGCCGGCCGGCGGAATCTCGACGGCAAAGGACGTGCTCAATTATCAAATCCTGATGAAGGAGGAATTGGGTCGCGACTGGCTCGAGCCGGATCTGTTCCGCATCGGCGCCTCGAGCCTGCTCGCCGACATCGAGCGCCAGCTCGAGCATCATGTCACCGGCCGCTACTCGGCCTTCAACCGTCACCCCGTGGGATGAGACTCCGGCGATGAGCGTCGCACATTACTTCGAGACCATGGAGTACGGTCCCGCCCTCGAGGCGGACGGCGAGGCGCGCGCCTGGCTGAAGCGGCACGACGCCATGTTCGGACATTTCATTGGCGGCAAATTCGTCGCGCCGCGTTCCGGCAAGCACCTCGCGACGATCGAGCCGGCCAACGCCAAGACGCTGGCCAGGATTGCGCAGGGTTCCGCCGCCGATGTAGAGGCGGCCGTGAGCGCCGCACGCACCGCGCAGCCGCGTTGGGTGAAACTCGGCGGTCACGGCCGCGCGCGTCACCTTTACGCACTGGCGCGAATGCTGCAGCGTCATGCCCGGTTGTTTGCGGTGCTGGAAGCGATCGACAACGGCAAGCCGATCCGGGAGACCCGCGATCTCGACCTGCCGCTTGCCGCGCGACATTTCCTCTATCACGCCGGCTGGGCCCAGTTGCAGGAGCGCGAGTTCGCCGATCAGCTGCCGATCGGTGTGATCGGGCAGATCATCCCGTGGAATTTCCCGCTGCTGATGCTGGCATGGAAGATTGCGCCGGCGCTTGCCGCAGGCAATACGGTGGTGTTGAAGCCAGCGGAATTCACCTCGCTCACCGCGCTTTTGTTCGCGGAACTTGCGGCGGAGGCAGGCCTGCCGCCCGGCATAATGAACGTGCTCACGGGCGACGGCGCGACCGGCGCGTTGCTGGTCGAGAATCCCGGGGTCGACAAGATCGCCTTCACGGGATCGACCGAGGTCGGGCGGCTGATCCGCCAGTCCACCGCGGGGTCCGGCAAGTCGCTGACGCTCGAGCTCGGCGGCAAATCGCCGTTCATCGTGTTCGACGATGCCGATCTCGACGGCGCCGTGGAAGGCGTGGTCGACGCCATCTGGTTCAACCAGGGCCAGGTCTGCTGCGCCGGCTCACGTCTGCTGCTGCAGGAAGGAATTGCGGATACCTTTCGCAAGCGTCTGATCCGTCGCATGGAAACGCTGCGTGTCGGCATGCCGCTCGACAAGGCCATCGACATGGGCGCAATCGTCGACCCGGTGCAGCTCGAGCGGATCAAGTCGCTGGTCGAGACCGGGGTGAGGGAGGGCGCCGAAAAATATCAGGCTCCCTGCGCGATGCCGGCGGAGGGGTGCTTCTATCCGCCGACCCTGCTCTGGAACGTGCATCCGTCGTCGACCGTGGCGATCGAGGAGATCTTCGGCCCGGTGCTGGTGGCGATGACGTTCCGCACACCCGACGAGGCGGTGATGCTCGCCAACAATACACGCTACGGGCTCGCCGCCAGCGTGTGGAGCGAGACCATTGGGTTGGCGCTGGATATCGCGCCGAAATTGCTGGCCGGCGTGGTCTGGGTCAACGCGACCAATCTGTTCGACGCCGGCGTCGGCTTCGGCGGCTATCGCGAGTCCGGTTTTGGCCGCGAGGGCGGCCGCGAAGGCATGTACGAATATCTCAAGCCCAAGGCATGGAGCGGGCGCAAGGCGCGCGCCAAGGCAGTGCCGCTACCGGCTCCAACCGCCGCCGGCGCCGGATTTGACGTGCCGCCGATCGACCGGACCGCCAAGCTGTTCGTCGGGGGCAAGCAGGTTCGTCCCGACGGCAATTACGCGCGCGCCGTGCTGTCGCCAAAGGGCCGGCATCTCGGCGAGGTTGGCGAAGGCAACCGCAAGGACATCCGCAATGCCGTTGCCGCGGCGCGCGCGGCCGAGCCGTGGGCGCGGGCGACGGCGCATAATCGCGCCCAGATCCTCTACTACCTTGCCGAGAACCTTTCCGCGCGACGCGACGAACTCGCCCAGCGAATCGCCGACATGACGGGCGTGCCGGGCGCGAAAGCGCGCGCAGAGGTCGGGGCAAGCATCGAGCGGCTATTCAGCTACGGGGCCTGGGCCGACAAATTCGAGGGGAGCGTCCATACGCCGCCGCTGCGCGGCGTTGCGCTCGCGATGCACGAGCCGATCGGCGTGGTCGGCGTTGCCTGTCCGGACGAGGCGCCACTCCTCGGCTTCGTCAGCCTGGTCGCACCGTTAATTGCGATGGGCAACCGGGTGGTCGTCGTGCCGAGCGAGCGGCATCCGCTCGCCGCGACTGATTTCTACCAGGTGCTGGAGACGTCGGATGTCCCGGCAGGCGTCGTCAATATCGTCACCGGCAGCCGCGACGATCTCGCGAAGGTCCTGGCCGAGCACGACGATGTCGACGCGCTCTGGGTTTTCGGTTCGCAGGAAGCCTCGGCGTCGGCGGAACGGCTGTCCACAGGCAATCTCAAGCGCACATTGGTCGATCATGGCCTGGCGCTCGACTGGTTTGACGGGACGGCCTGTGAGGGCCCGATCCTGCTTCGCCACGCGGTGCAGGTGAAGAACATCTGGATTCCGTATGGAGACTAGAAATGCCGCCTCGCAGTGACATCAACCGAGATCCGGACCGTCGGAGTTCGGGCGAATTTGAAGAAAGATGACCATGAGCAGAAATGGTGTCGCCATCCTTGGCGTCTTCGTCGTCGATCTGGCTTTCCGTGCCGGCAAGATGCCTGCGATCGGCGAGACCATCACGGGTTCCGGATTCGCGATGGGGCCCGGCGGCAAAGGATCGAACCAGGCTGTGGCGGCCGCGCGGGCGGGGGCCGACGTGACCTTCATTTCACGGATCGGCAGCGACGCCTTCGGCGAACTCGCGATCAAGACCTGGGAGGCTGAGGGGATCCGGCCGCGCGTCGCCAAGACCACGGAGGCACCGACTGGCGCAGCCTTCATCTATGTCCACGAGACGCGGGGCGACAATGCGATCATCGTGGTGCCGGGGGCCGCCACCGACCTCAGTCCGGCGGACGTCGACGCGGCAGCAGATGCCATTCGCGACAGTCGCGTATTCGTGACCCAACTCGAGCAGCCGGTCGAAACCGCTCGCCGCGGGCTCGAGATGGCGCGCGCCGCGGGCAGCATTACGGTATTCAATCCCGCGCCGGCGGCCAAGCTCGATGACAGCCTGTTCGCGCTCTGCGACTATGTCGTGCCCAACGAGACCGAAGCCGAAACGCTGACGGGAATCGCCGTGGCAGATCTCGCGGCGGCCCGCCGCGCGGGAGATATCCTGCTCGAAAAGGGCGCTGGGACCGCCTTGATCACGCTCGGTGAGCGCGGCGCGCTGTTCCATGCGCAGGATCGCTCGATCCACGTGCTGCCCTTTGCCGCCGGGAAAGTGATCGAAACGGCTGGCGCCGGCGATGCATTCGTCGGCGGCTTCGCGGCAGCACTTGCTCGCGGCGCGGACCCGCTCGAGGCTGCGCGCTTTGGCTCGGCGACCGCGGCAATCTCGGTGACGCGACCCGGGACGGCACCGGCGATGCCGCGCCGTGCGGAGATCGAGGCCCTGTTGAGTGAGCAGCACTCCCGATGATGCAGAACGGTTCGATCAAGCACGCTTCATCGGGCCCGCGGTTCGCATCGTGTCGGTGATCCCGATTTTTCGCGAACCTGTTTGTTCACCATGAGCTTCCTCAGCGATTCATATTAAACGTGCCGGGCATCCTTGCGATCAGAACAGGCGGGAGCCCCCCGGCTTTACCTCCCGAGGCCTGTCCGCTGCAATCGAACGATGCGCGGCTGTGGTCGAGGGCATGCGATCAGTCATAATGGCCGAGCAGGACTTCGCGCAACGGGTTATCGGTCCTTGCGATCGCTTCCAGCAGCGGATCCTTGTCCAGGGCGATACGGTGCGTCGCAACACTTATCTTGTCCCCGACAACATCAATCGTCGCATATTCAGCATGCGCCATGAATGTCGCAGGTTGTCCCGTGACATGCTCCTTAAACGGCAATCCGACGCTTCCCGGATTCAGCAAAATCCTCCCGCGATGCTGACGGATCATTTGAATATGAGTATGCCCGCCAGCCATGATATCGGCGTCGTGTCCAGCGAGCAGCACGTCCACCTGGTCGGCGGGCGTGGTCGCCAACAGCACTTCCATGTGTGATCGAGGAGAACCGTGGAACAGAAGGAGCTTCGCGCTGGGATTCAATTGGACATCGAGTATGGGTGTGAATGTAGAAAGAAATCTCAGTTCCGATTCTGACAATTGATTTCGGCACCACTCAATGGACTCAACAACGATTGGCATCGTATCGTACCTGTGAACCAGTTGAGGATCGATGAGAAATTCGTCGTGATTTCCCATGATACATCGACAACCAAGTTTTTGCACAGCATCGATCGCATCGCGTGGATTGGGGCCAAGCGTGGCAACATCGCCCAAACAAATAATATGATCCGGTTCGCTTCGACGCAGTTCCTCGAGAACGGCCTCCAAGGCGATCATGTTGCCGTGAACGTCCGAAATCAGAGCGATACGCATAGGGCCGACCTCATCCTTGTGTGTCGCCGTACGCTCCGAGCATAGCCCTTACAGGTACTTCTCACCACGCCCCACGATCGCCCAACCCGGTCGCGCGCCTCGAGGCGATCGCGGCAATGCGGTCGGAATCGATGCGGCCCGAACACCCGGCCATTGGCGCCGTGCCGGCAACGCCGGCCGAACACGCGCCGGTCGGCACGAAAATCTTCGCTTCGCGGATAGTCGCGTCGCAAACTGGATAGGGACCCGGGCGAGCCCAAGCCTACGCTCGCGGCGAAAACCTTAAGTCAACCCGAGAGCAGACCATGGCAGCTCGGCCGGCAGCCATCAGTTGCGGCCTCGGTGCCTGCGCCGTACGCGTCGCATTCTGACGCGCCGGCTCTTCAAGATAATCAACGAGCCGCCTCGGCACTCCCGGGGCTTGTTTTTTTGCAAGGGCAGTGTTCATTATGATCAACATCAGTCGCGACAAACTCAATGCCCTCATTGGGAAAATGCTTGGAGACCTCGGCGGCGCCTTCAGCGTGCCGACGGTCCGGCTCGGATTCCGGCTCGGTCTTTTCAACGCGCTCCATCGCGGCGGCTCCGCGACCGCCAAAGAGCTCGCCAAACGAACCGGATTGGCCGAGCGTTACGTGCGGGAGTGGGCCTTCGCGCAGGCCGCGAACGGTTACATCATGTTCGATCCCAAGGGATCCCGCTTCAGCCTGAGCCCCGAACAGGCCATGGTTTTCGCGGTTAGGGACAGCCCGGTATATTTCGAAGGCGCATTCGATCTCGGAGCCGCCATGATCGAGGCGCAGCCGAAGGTCGAAGCCGCGTTCCGGAGCGGCGAGGGAGTCGCCTGGGGACACTCCAGTGGTTGTCTGTTCTGCGCTGTCGGCGCCTTCTTTCGACCCGCTTACGTCAATGCCATCGTCCGGGCGTGGCTTCCTGCTCTGCAGGGCGTCGTTCCGAAGCTGCATGCCGGGGCGAAGGTTGCGGATGTCGGTTGCGGCGTTGGTGTCTCGACCGTTCTGATGGCGGAGGCGTTTCCGGCAAGCAGCTTCGTCGGATACGACTTCCATGCGCCATCGATCGAGCAGGCCAATGCCCACGCCAAGGCCCATGGTCTCACCGATCGCGTCCGGTTCGAGAGGACTCCGGCCAAGAATATCGCCGAACGCGGCTTCGACCTCGTTACCATGTTCGACTGCCTGCACGACATGGGCGACCCGCGCGGTTGCGCCGCGCACATCCGCAAATTGCTGAAGCCCGACGGCACCTGGATGCTCGTGGAACCGATCGCCGCTGACAAGGCCGGAGACAATCTGGCCAATCCCGTAAGCCGCCTCTATTACAATGCTTCAACGATGATCTGTGTGCCCACCTCGCTGGCCCAGGAGGTCGGTGAGGCTCTCGGCGCCCAGGCGGGAGAGGCCACGTTGACGGAGGTGCTGACGGACGCGGGTTTCCGCGAGGTGCGACGCGCGACCGAGGGGCCGTTCAACATGGTGCTTGAAGCCCGGCCCTAGTGTGCTGACTCTGACGATTGCTTCCGTCAGCGGCCAGTCCGCGTCGGTGGCATCGCGCAACGACAAGCCGAGCGCCGCAAGTTCAGGCCAACGAGGCGGCGGCCCAAGCGCGCGCTCGCTCCCAGCCAAAATATCGAAAACAACCCCATGCAAAGTAGCCTGGCGGTCGCCGGCCTACGCGTTTCAGCGAAAACACTTTGACACGTCGGGCAAATCACCGGCATTATTTCATGATCGCGCCATTGCAAGACGCCCATGCCCCTGCCGGCACCGAGCCGCTCGGCGCGATCGGTAGGCAGACATCCCAATGTTCCGACTCTAGCGATTGCTTCCGTGATTCCGGGGCGCGCCACTTGGCGCGAACTATGGTGCGCACTTGCGCACCTGAGAATCCAGAGGCGGGCGGCGACAAGATTCCGGGTTCCTGCTGCGCAGGCCCCGGAATGACGGAAACAATTGTTAGAGTCAGAATACCAGCTCAAGCGGGCCCGAGGCCGAGGAACTCATCGATGAGAGCGGCCAGGCGCGGTCCTTCCGGCTCGTCATGCAGGATCATGTGATTGCTGCTGTCCAGCGGCAGGAACCGGGCATTGGGCAGCAGCGAGGCGACGAGCCGGCCCTGCTCGATCGGAATGACATGGTCGTTCTTGCTGTGGGTGACGAGCACCGGCGCGCGCACCGAAGCAAGCAGTTCGACGACGTCGATATCATCACACATCGCGCGCATGCGGGTGGCGGTTTCGGGTGAGGCGTTGCGCTGTTGCACTTCGGCGAACCATCGCAGCCACTCGTCGCCAGCCTGCGGAAAGTAGATGCACGAAAATGCCTTCATGAACGCGGCATCCGGCTTGCCCCACCCCTGGCTCACGAGCGCGAGCAGGAGGTCGGCCCGTTCCAGGTCGGAGGCCGAGTTGCGGCGCCGGCGCCCCATCGCAAAGGCTCCGTGCAGGACAATCTTGTGGACGCGCGCGGGCGTCCGCGCGGCATAGGCGATTGCCACCGCGGCGCCCAAGGACATGCCGACCAGCGACACCTTCTCGACGTCCAGGCTGTCGATGACGGTTTCGAGGTCCGCAACGAGCCTCTCGAACGAGATGTCGGCGACGCCCCGATCCGAGAGTCCGGTGCCGCGGCCGTCGTAGCGAATGAGCCGGCGTCCGTGCGCGAGGCGGGGATAGAGACCCGACCACATCGGGTTGTTGAGGTCGTGGGAAATATGGCTCAGCCAGCTTGCGACTTTGACCACGGCATGACCCTCGCCCATCGCGGCGACGGCCAGGCGCACCCCGTCCGGCGTGGTACAAAAGCCAACGGACTGATCCAGGCTGCGGGAGGGTGAATAGCCCGATGGCCGTTCGACGGCCCCGAAGCTTGCGCCGGGAAGTTCCCGCGCCTCGCCGGCGAAGCGGAAGCCGCGCCGCGGCACGGTGACGATCAGCTTGCGATCCTCGCCGTTGTCGCCGATCGCCCTGCGCGCGGCGCTGAGCCGGCTATACAAGGTCGAGTCGGATACCACCCGCCCGTGCCAGACCGAGGCAAACAGCTCCTCCTTGGAAATAACCCGGTCCCGATTGACGAGCAGGGTCTCGAGCAGGTCGAACACCTGCGGCTCGATGTGAACCGCACGACTGCGAAACCGGAGCTGCCGGCGGCCACGGTCCAGCTCGCAGTCGGCAAACGCGAAGATCGCTCCGCTTCCGATCGATTGGCCGCGCGCGGTACCACTCATTCCGGCCTCGGTGAAATTCGTTTGTCCCCCGCCATCGTTCGAGGCCTGTGTCGGCTTGCAAGGCGGGTCGGAGCCATCATGCAAGGCCCGCTTGTGCAAACCCATGCAAAGCAGCCCGCTTCCGATTTGCATTCCTCCAATTCGATGTCATCGAACCGCCAGAGCTGCGCTTCGACATGTTTCCTTAGCTGCGCTCAACACCGCCCGCGTCCCCCGAACGCGGGGTTGCGCGCCCGGGGTGGGCCGTGCGCTATTGTCTGCGGCTGGTGCAGGAGTGCGACACCAATCAGCGCGAGGCGCACCACGCGCCGGGCTCAACGCAGAACAACGGCGAGGCCCATTGGAAACCGCTGCAGGCGCCGTCGGGCACGGACCCTCCGGCCGCAGCAGCGCGGCGCCTGGCCGTCGCCTACGAATTGGAATATCCGGCGGCGAGTTTGACCAGATCCGCTTGACGGCGGACACCCGTTTTGGCGAACAGGCTCTTGAGATGGGATTTGACCGTTGCCTCGCCCACGCCCAGGTTTTCCGCCGTCTCCGGCACGCCTCCGACCTCGACGATCGCAAGCAGCACACGCAGTTCGGCCGGCGTCAATTCAAAGGTGCGCGCGATGAGCTCCGCACTGGATCGGCTGTCGAGCTCCACTCTTCGAACAACCAGGGCGGCGACAGCCTGGAAGGCCATCCCGGTGTGGTTCCGCGCAAGCGATGCCAGCGGCAGCGCCTGCGCGACGTAGCGTTCTCCGCTGTGCGCGGTCAAAGACAGGGCAACGACTTTGCTGGCGGAAGCAACGTCACGGTCGGCGGCGAAGATCTCGCGCAAGATCTGATTGGCCTGGCCATCGCGAGCAACCAGCCGTCCGCCGATGCAACGCAGAACATCGTCCGCGCATAAAATCCGTTGGCCGGCGGTATTGGCGTGAACGATGCTGCAGTTGGCGTCGACCAGGAAGATTCCGGCGCTCAGCCCGTTCAGGATGTCGGCAAATGCCGCCGCTTCGGATCGTTTGACTTCGATCGCCTTGCTGATCATCAGGGCACGGCGGGCATGCGGCACGATGAGCGCCAGACGTCGCCGCATCTCGTCATCGATCGTGCGCGCGCCCGAAGAGACGGTGAGCAGAACCGCACGATTGGAACTCGATTGCTTGAGCACGACGTATGCGGCGTCCCCGATAAAGTCGTTGATGTCCGCGACAACATCATCCCACAACGCAGGTTCGAGAGCGGCGTCATAGATATCCGCGATCAGGTCTGGAAGTGTCCTGGTTCCCCGCATCGGATTGATCTGTCGGGTATCGGTCGCCGACCAGGCAGCACGACGATCCACTCGGGCTTTATCATCGGAGGATGCTGCTTCATCAACCTGCGTCGCATAACCTGCATTTGACATGGTCAATCCCAATGAAATTCATGTTCGGTCAGACGAGATCCGCAAGCATGCGCGCGGCACGGGCTGCGCCGCCGGCTTCGACGGGTTTGAATTTGGTCGGCGTTTGCAGTGCGGCGACCATCGCCTCGGCGATCATGTCCGGCGTCGAATGGGCATATTCCATGCGTCGTCCGGCGCCATAGCGGTCGAGACGATGCGCGACGTGGAAGTTCTGCTCGAAATGATTCTTCAGCGGGAAGTAGAGGAACGGCGTTCCGGCCGCCGTCAGCTCCATGCAGGTCGTGAGGCCGCCCTGCACCAGGGCCAGATCGCAGGCGGCGAGATGACGGTCGAGGTCCGGCACGAAGGCGCGCACCTCGACGCCGGCCGGCGCGTTGAGCGATGCAGGATCAATGCGTGGCCCTGCCACCATGATCATGCGCAGCTCGGGCAGCTTGGCCCGGGCCATCGGATAGCTCTGCAGAATGCGCCTGAGCAGATGAGCGCCGACGCCCGAGCCGCCGACCGCGACGATGCACACCCGCTCGTCGGGCCGGTAGCCGAGACGCGCGCGCAGGTCCGCGCGGCCACCGAAGGCCTGCGGATGTTCGCCGATGATATAGCTTGCGAAATCAAAGTGCCGGGGTACCCAGTCGCGCATTGCCGGCAGATCCTTGCCAAACGACAACGGAACAATGTCCTCGGGGTTGCCGACGAAGATGGCGCGGTCGCGCACGCCGGGATGCCGCTCGATGTGTGCGATCATCTCGGCGTTGTAATCGGCGGTCAGGAAGGCTTCATGTTCGCCGCCCGACGGCATCGGCACGTAGCCCACGAAGTCGGTGAACCAGGCCAGACTGGCCTTCTTCAATTCCGGATGCTCGTGCCAGTAATGGTCGATGTCCCAGGCCTCGTCGGCGATCACCAGATCATAGCCGCCCTGTTCGACGGCATCCTGGAAGATCATGAAGTTCGCGATCAGCACCTCATCCATGCGGCGGATGGCCTGGAAGCAGTGCAGATCATGCTCCCCGGACTCGAGCTCAATGTGCAGCGACTCGCTTGCCAACCGTGCGCTGAGAGGATGGACGCGCTCGCCGTTCGCTTCCAGCAGGCGCGTCACCGGATCCTGCGCCAGCCAGTCGACCTCGAGCTCCGGATGCAGCCGGCGTAATTCGCGTGTGATGGCGATATCGCGGCGTCCATGCCCGAGACCAATGGGGGAAGAGAGGTAGAGTGCCCGCTTGGTTTTCCTTGTCCTCGGGCTCGCCTGTCTTCCGGGTGCGGCGATACCGAGCTTGCGATCCAGGAAGTCGACGATCAGGGCGTTGCACTTGGCAGGAATTCGAGCGAGAGGATTGTGGCCGCCGCCCTCGATGGTCACCAACTCCGCTCCCGTGACCTCGGCCACGGCTTTCGCGCGCGCATAAGGCTGGATCTGATCGTTGTCGCCGTGAATCATCAGTATCGGGCAGCGGATCTTGCGGTACATCGCCTCGCTGACATCGAAGCCCGGCAGCACCATCCGCGCATCGATGGTCTTGATCACCACCGGACCGGTGGTGTCGCCGGCCCAGCCGATGCCATCCTCGATCTGCTTGGTCGAGTGCGGCTCGGAATGGATATTGCGAACGAAGTGCTCGGCGAAGTCGGGATAATTCGCCAGCCAGTATTCGCGGTTGAACTTATCCCAACCTTCGTACCGCTCACGCTTTGCCTCGAAATGCCTGGGCGCCAGATATGGGTAATTGGCCGGTCCAATGCTCGTGATGGCTCCGACCAGGACCGCCGCCTTCACACGATCGGAATGGTGCGCCGCCAGCACGCTCGCGAGCAGGGCGCCGAAGGAAAGCCCGACCAGGATTGCCTTGTCCGTAGCGGTGGCGTCCAAGACGGCAAGCGCGTCGGCGATATGGTTGTCCAATGAGTAGCCGCCCACATCCGCCGGCCGGTCGGACTTGCCGTTGCCGCGGGCGTCGAAGCTGATGCAGCGGAAACGCTCGCTGAAGTAGGGCAATTGCGCCTTGTAGACACGCGAGTGTGCGATCGCCCAAGGCGGCAGGAACACCATCGTTTCGGCGCCTTCGCCGTAGATCTCGTAATAGATCTTCACGCCGTCCCGGTCGGCAAAATCGATCTTGCTGGGCAGCTTTGCACGCATTACATCACCTCTTCGATGGGCCGCATTCGGCGCCGCGAACGAGATCGCCGATCCGCCGCAGGGATTGACGCACCGGCGAGCCTTTGTTCTCGAGATCGAGCAGATAGAGACCTTCCGCACCGATGAACGCCTTGGCGGCGAAGGCGCCGACCTCCTCGGGGGTAAATGAGCCGAGGCCGCCGAGTTCGCGTTCCGCCGTGCGCGCGGCGCCGACGATGAGATCGACCCATTCCATGATCGCGGTGCGAACGACTTGGGCAACCGCAGCGTCGGCCCAGCTGGCGGCGATCAATTCCTGCAGCACGCGCACGTAGCCCGAGGCGATGTCGTCGTCGAGATGGTCGCAGGCCCGATCCCATTGCTCCGACGGCTTGAGGCTGGCGTCGCCGAACATGGCGTTCTGACGATCCAGCAGCCGGGCGTTGAGATACGCGAACAGCGCCAGAACCATCCCCTGCTTGGAGCCGAAGTGATAGTGGATCTGGCTCAGCGGCACGCCGGCGGCTGCGGCCACATCCCGGGTCGACAACGCGGCATAGCCCTTCTGGCGCAGCATTCTCTCGGCGGCTTCGAGCAGCGTCGTGCTGGTGTCGACCTTCTTCTCAATCTTCCTGGTCGACCTGCGCGCCACCGTGAAATCTCCTCGCTGCGACGATCGTCGCAGGGCTTCATTCCATAATTCGGTCGACCGACCGAGTCAATGGGGTTGTCGCGTTGAGGCGCGCGTCGGCCGGCTTTTCGGTCAGGGCAGCGATCGATCCGTGCCGGTCGCACGTTGTTTCGCCGGATCGGCGTCTGCTGCAGCGGAAAATGTTCCGGTGTTCGCTTCGGCGAGTTTGCTCGCGCGATGCAATCGTCTGTGACTGAATTGTCACGTCGGCTGCAATTCCATCCGCATCCCCCGATCGGTGGACTCTGGCGAACGGGCGGCGGACCAAGCCAACTAACCCTTTATTTTCGGGCCTTTGTCGAATCGACGCAAACCAGCTGCGTTACGCCAAGCAACGGCGCGGCGCGTCTTCGGCGGCGCTTCAAGGAAATATCAAGATCGTCTCAAGGACGTCGATGCGACTCCCGCCTAGGAGATGAGCGCACGCAGGCGTTCGCCGCATCGGGACGCAGACTGATTTTTCTTACACGAGCTTGGAGACGACGATGACTGAGGGAATTGCAGCGGCGGGCGCAGCGGTCATGGCGTCGGCGCGACCGTCCGACATGTCCGGCCCGCACCGCCGCCGGGCGCGGTCATTGCTGGCCGGGACCGCTTTTGCCGGCGGCGTCTTCGCCGCCCTGATGGCCAGCGCGCAGAACGCGTCGGCGGCGTGCACCGTGACCGTCGGAGGATCGGTTGCCTGCGCAACCAACACGACGACCAGCGATACCGTGAATACCGACGCGATCCGCACAAATTCGACCGACCGGATCCAGTTTTTCTCGAAGGGAGCGAACATCGTCGGCTCCGTTGGCGCCGCCGGCGCTGGCGTCACGATCAGCGGCGCCGGCCTTGAAGTTGCTCAGGGCATTGCCACTGCCACGCTCGACATGACCAACAACGGGATCGTGTCCATTGACGCGTCCACCGCGGAACGTGGCGCGCTGCTGCTCAGCGGTACCGGCGGCGCGATCACCTACAACGGCTCCGGGTCGGCGATCAGCAACGTCGCCGCCCAGGATCACGACGGCCTGACCATCTCCAACAGCGGTTCCGGCGCCGTCACCGTCGGCGGGAATGCAGCGATCACCGGGACCTTCACGGGCAGCGGGACTGGCAGCGGCATCGCCATCACAACCGGCGCCGGTGACCAGAATGTGACCATCGGGGCCGCCGCCATCAAGGGCGCCAGCGGACTCAGCATGAGCTCCGGCAACGGCAACCAGCTTCTGTCCATCGACGGTGCGACAGTCACCGCCACCGGCGCGTCCGGCAGCGCCATTTCGCTCACCGCGACCGGGAGCGGCAGCATCAGTGCCACGGTGGCCAACACCACGTTCGTCAATGCATCCGGGGCGGTGCACAACACCGCGGGCATCAACGTCAATACCGGCAACGGCGATGCCACGGTGACATCGAGCGCCAGCATCGGCGGAGATCCCGCGGCGACCTTGTTCCAAACAGGGATCAACGCAATATCGAACGGCACGGGCAACGTCACGGTCACGTCCAACGGCGCGGTCAACGCCGCCGTCGTGGGCATCCAGGCCTTCGGCGGCGGCAACGTCACCGTCGCGGGCAGCGGCGCCGTCACCTCCGGCACCACCTCCGGCAACCTCGGCATCGAAGCGGAGTCGCAGGGCGGCAACGTCCTGGTCGCACAGACCAACACCGTCAAGGGCGGCATCCTCGCCACCACCGGCGGCACCGGCACTGTGACCGTGCAGGCGACCAATTCCGTCACCGACGCCGGCTTCGCCGGCATCCAAGTCGGAAGTTTCGACGGCAATACCACTGTCAACGTCACCAATGCCGGCACCGTCATTGCCGGAGCCGGCGCTGGCATCGATTCGAACATGATTGGGGCCGGGAGCCTTGCGATCAACGTGGCGCAGGGCACCAAGGTGACCGGCGCGTCCGGCGGGGGAATCAGAATCGCGCATCAGAACGGCCTCGGCGCCGGGACCTATGCGGTTGACAATTCCGGCACCATCACTGGTCTCGGCTCGGCCAACCAAGCGGTCATCAACGTCACCACCACGACCGGCAGCACCACGATCACCAATCGTGCGGGCGGCACCATCCAGTCGGTGGCCGGCCTGGCCGACGACGTGGTGGTCGCCTCGACCGGCGGGCCGATCGCGATCGTCAATGCTGGCGCGCTGACCGGCCGGGTCACGCTGGCGGGCGCCGGCGCCAAGTCGATCGTCAACAACGCCGGCGGCATCTGGAGCACGCTCGGCAGCAGCGATTTCACCGGCGGCAGCAGCACGATCGACAATTCCGGCACCATCGTCATCGCTGGTGCTGCGACGTTCAACAATCTGACCACCCTGACCAACAAGGGCGCCATCAACCTGACCAGCGCCTCCGGCACGCTGAACCAGTCGGGCAATCTGGTGTTCACACCGGGCTCGTCGCTCAGTGTGCAGGTCAGCCCGGCGAGCGCATCGCAGGTCGTGGTCGGCGGCACTGCGACCCTGGCGGGCAGCGTGCAGGCGAGCTTTTCTCCCGGCAGCTATGTGAGCAGGAACTACACCATCCTCAGCGCCGGCAGCCGCAGCGGCAAGTTCGACAGCCTCACGACCAATCTGCTGCCGGCGGGTTTCACCGCGGCGCTCGACTATTCGACGCCGAACGCCGTGGTGCTCGACCTCACCGCGACGCTGGGGCTGACGCCGGGTTCGGGGCTGCAGGCCAGCGCGCTCAACCGCAACCAGCGCAATGTCGCCAACGCGCTCAACAATGCCTTCAACACCGGCAGCGTGCTGCCGCCTGGTTTCCTGCCGGTGTTCGGTCTCACCGGCGGCAATCTCGGCACCGCGCTGACCCAGCTCTCCGGCGAGGTCGGCGCCGGTTTCTCGCACGGCGCCTTGCAGGCCGGCAACTCGTTCCTCAACCTGATGCTCAACCCGTTCGTCGAGAACCGCGGCAATGGCAGCGTCGGCGGCGTCGGGCCGATCGGCTACGCGCCCGGGCGCACGGCGCCGACCGCGGCGTTCGCGGCCATCACCGATGCGCCGGCGGGCCAGAACTTCGATCAGCGTTTCGGGCTGTGGGGCGGCGCTTATGGCGGCACCGGCTCGGTCGACGGCGATGCCGGCATCGGCTCGCACAATACGTCGAGCCGCGCCTTCGGCGTCGCGGCCGGCGCCGATTATCGGCTGACGCCGGCCACCGTCGTGGGCTTTGCGCTCGCCGGCGGCGGCACCAACTGGAATCTCGACCAGAGTCTTGGCAGCGGCCGCTCCGATCTGTTCCAGGCCGGCGTCTACGGCACGAGTCATTTTGGCCCGGCCTATCTGTCCGCCGCGTTCGGCTATTCGTTGCACGACGTCACCACCAACCGCACCGTCACGCTCGCAGGCACCGACCAGCTGCAGGCGAATTTCCGCGCCAACGTGCTCAGCGCGCGGCTCGAGGGCGGCTACCGCTACGCGTCGGCCTGGCTGGCGGTGACGCCCTACGCGGCGGCGCAGCTGCAGTCGCTGTTGCTGCCCGGCTATCGCGAGGGCGCCACGGCGGGCTCCGGGCAGTTCGCGCTGAGCTACGCGGCGCAGAACACGACTGCGACGCGCGGCGAGCTCGGCGCCTGGTTCGACCGGAGCTGGCGCGGCGCCGGCGGTGCGCAGGTGACGCTGTTCGGCCGCGCGGCCTGGGCGCACGACTTCAACAACGTCCAGACCGCGACGGCGCTGTTCCAGACGCTGCCCGGTTCGAGCTTCACGGTCGACGGCGCCAAACCTGCGCCCGACAGCGCGCTGGTCACCGCCGGGGCGCAATACAGGCTGATGTCGGGCTGGTCGCTGCAGGCAAAGTTCGACGGCGAGTTTTCCGGCACCACCGCGAGCTACAGCGGCACCGGCGTCGTCCGCAAGGAATGGTGACAGCCGGGCTTGATCCGCGCCTAACCCAACGACAGGGCGCATGCAGGCGATCGCCGTATCGGGACGCAGACTGATTTTCTTACGAGCTTGGAGACGACGATGACTGAGGGAATTGCAGCAGCGGGCGCAGCGGTCATGGCATCGGCGCGACCATCCGACATGTCCGGCCCGCACCGGCGCCGGGCGCGGTCGTTGCTGGCCGGGACCGCTATTGCAGGCGGCGTCTTCGCCGCGCTGATGGCCAACGCGCAGAGCGCATCGGCGGCGTGCGCGGTGGATCCCGGGGTCCCCGGGACCACCGCGGGAACCGTCACCTGCGGCATCACGACGACCACCGATACGACGAATACCGTTACCAAGCAGACCGATTCGAACGACCGGATCCAAGTCTTCAATAACGGAGCGGACATCGTCGGCTCCGTCGCCGGCAACCTCACGTCCATACTCGGCTCCGGTCTGCAAATTTCTCAGGGCGATGCCGCCGCCAGGCTCGACATGACCAACGACGGGCATGTGCTCATTGACGCGTCCACCGCGGAACGTGGCGCGCTGCAGCTCATCGGGTCCGGCGGCGTGGTCACCTACAACGGCTCCGGAACGGCGATCAGCAACGTCTTCACCGAAAATCACGACGGCCTGAACATCAGCAACACCGGCATCGGTGTCGTTGTCGTCGGCGGGACTGCCGCGGTCGCCGGGTCCTTCGTCGGCAGCGGGGCCGGTAGCGGCATCGCCATCACTACCGAGGCTGCCCAGGCCGTGACCATCGGGGTCGCCGGGATCAGGGGCGCCAGCGGACTCGTCATGAGCTCCGGCAACGGCAACCAGGTTCTGTCCATGGACGGCGCGACAGTCACCGCCACCGACGCGGGCGGCAGCGCCATTTCGCTGACCGCGACCGGGAGCGGCATCATCAATGCCACGGTGGCCAACACCACGTTCGTCAATGCATCCGGGGCGGTGAACATCACCACGGGCATCAACGTCGTCACCGGCAGCGGCAACGCCACGGTGACATCGAACGCCAGCATCGGCGGAGACCCCGCGGCGAACTTGTTCCAAACAGGCATCAGCGCAGGATCGAACGGTGGCGACGTCACGGTCACGTCCAACGGCGCGATCAACGCCGCCGGCATCGGCATCGAAGCCTTCAGCGTCACCGGCAACGTCACCGTCGCGGGCACCGGCGCCGTCACCGGCGGGATCATTGCATCAGCACCAACCGGCAATGTCCTGGTCGCGCAGACCAGCACCGTCAGCGGCAGCAGCGGCATCCACGCCATCGCCGGCGGCGCCGGCACGGTGACCGTGCAGGCGACCAACTCCGTCACCGGCACCGCCCGCGGCCTCGCCGGCATCCGAACCGAGAGCAGCGACGGCAACACCATCGTCAACGTCACCAATGTCGGCACCGTCATTACCGGAGCCTTCGCTGGCATCGACTCGCAGATCAATGGGACCGGCAGCCTCGCCATCACCGTGGCGAAGGGCACCAAGGTCACCAGCACGCCCGGCAGCGGCATCAACATCGGGCAGCAGAACGGCGCCGGCACCGGGACCTATGCGGTTGACAATTCCGGCACCATCACTGGTCTCGGCTCGGCCAACCAAGCGGTCATCAACGTCACCACCACGACCGGCAGCACCAGGATCACCAACCGCACAGGCGGCACCATCCAGTCTCTGGCCGGCCTGGCCGACGACGTGGTGGTCGCCTCGACCGGCGGGCCGATCGCGATCGTCAATGCCGGCGCGCTGACCGGCCGGGTCGCGCTGACCGGCACCGGCACCAAGTCGATCGTCAACAACGCCGGCGGCATCTGGAGCACGCTCGGCACCAGCGATTTCACCGGCGGCAGCGGTACGATCGACAATTCCGGCACCATCGTCATCGCCGGCGCCGCGACGTTCCAGGGACTGACCACCCTGACCAACAAGGGCGCCATCAACTTGACCAGCGCCTCCGGCACGCTGAAGCTATCAGGCAATCTGGTGTTCACACCGGGCTCATCGCTCGGCGTGCAGGTCAGCCCCACCAGCGCATCGCAGGTCGTGGTCGCCGGCACTGCGACCCTGGCGGGCACCGTGCAGGCGAACTTCTCCCCCGGCAGCTATGTGAGCAGGAACTACACCATCCTCAGCGCCGGCAGCCGCAGCGGCAGGTTCGACAGTCTCGCAACCAATCTGCTGCCGGCGGGCTTCACCGCGGCGCTCGACTATTCGACGCCGAACGCCGTGGTGCTCGACCTCACCGCGACGCTGGGGTTGACGCCGGGTTCAGGGCCCGGTTCAGGGTTGCCGGCCAGCGCGCTCACCAACAACCAGCGCAACGTCGCCAACGCGCTCAACCATGCCTTCAACACCGGCGGCGTGCTACCGCCCAGTTTCGTGCCGGTGTTCGGTCTCACCGGCGGCAATCTCGGCACCGCGCTGACCCAGCTCTCCGGCGAGGCCGCGACCGGCGCCCGGCAGGGCGCGTTCGAGATGATGACCGGGTTCCTCGGCGTCATGACCGATCCGCTGGTCGATGGCCGCGATGGCCGCGGCGGCGATGCGGTCCATGGCGGCGCGATGGGATTCGCGCCGGAACGCACGGACCTCCCGGCCGAAGTCGCGCTCGCTTATGCCAAGGCAACAAAGGCGCAGGTGGCCCCGGCGGCGCCGGCGTTCGAGCAGCGCTGGAACGTGTGGGGTTCGGGCTTCGGCGGCTCCAGCCGCACCGGCGGCGACCCGGTGGTGGTGGGCTCGCACGACGTCTCGGCGCGGGCGGCCGGTTTCGCCGCCGGCGCGGATTATCGCGTCGCGCGCGACACGGTGGTGGGCTTCGCGCTCGGCGGCGGCGGCACCAATTGGACGCTGGCGCAGGGGCTCGGCGGCGGCAACAGCGACGCGTTCCAGGCCGGCGTCTACGGCATGACGCGCGCGGGACCGGCCTATGTGGCCGCCGCGCTCGGCTTCGCCAATCACTGGATGTCGACCGACCGCGTTGCTTTCGCAGGCGATCACCTCGGCGCCAGCTTCAACGCGCAAAGCTATGGCGGGCGCGTCGAAACCGGCTACCGCGCCGCCACCCCGCTCGGCGCGGTCACGCCTTACGCCGCCGTCCAGGTGCAGAGCTTCCGCACGCCGAGCTACGGCGAGACCGATCTCAACGGCGGCGGCTTCGCGCTCGCCTATAACGCACGCAGCGCGACCGATACGAGAGGCGAGCTCGGCACGCGATTCGATCGTGACGTGCCGGCCGCAGCCGGCGCGGTGCTGAACTTGCGCGGCAAGCTCGCCTGGGCGCATGACTGGGTGAGCGACCCCACGCTCGGCGCCGTGTTCCAGACCCTGCCGGGTGCAAGCTTCACGGTCAGCGGCGCCGCCCCTGCGCACGATTCGGGTCTGGTTTCAGCCGGCGCCGAGTTGCGGTTCGCGAGCGGCGTTTCGCTCGGCGCAAAATTCGACGGCGAATTCGCCGCCCGCAGCCAGACCTACACCGGAGTGGTGACCGCCCGCTATACGTGGTGAGACGATTTATGGGAGGCCGTTTGCGGCTTTCGGCGAGCGGACCGCCGCACTTGCGCGGGAGGCGGCGAGAAGCCTTGGTGTGGCCGAAGCAACGGTCAAACCCATCTCAAGCGCCTGTTCGCCAAGACCGGGGCCCGTCGTCAAGCAGATCTGGTCAAGCTCGCCGTCGGATTTTCCAGTCCGTAGGCGCCGGCAACCGGCCGCACGCTTCTGCGGTTGCGGCATACAATCCGCATTTGCGAAGACCGACTGCGTCAACCCGTCAGCGGTGTGGAAAATCCGGCGACCAGCTTGACCAGATCGGCCTGGCGACCAACGCCGGTTTTTTCAAACAGGCGGCCAAGGTGGCTCTTGATTGTGTTGACCGCAACACCGAGGGCTGCGGCTACCTCGGGGGCACCGCCGACATCGACGATGGCAAGCAGGACGCGCAACTCGGTCGGCGTCAGTCTGTACACCTCGCCAATGACTTCGGGAGCTGAGAAGGTCCCCAGAGCCGCCTTGCGAACGAACAACGCAGCGACCGCGTTGTAGGCAAGTCCCGCGCGGCGGCGCGTGCCCGAGGTCAACGGCAGCATGTGAGCAACGTAGCGTTCGCCATCATGCGCGCGCATCGGCAGGGCGATGCCCTTGATGCCGACGAACACGTCGCGCGCTTCCGCAGCGTCGAGGATTTCGCGCAAGGCCTCGTTGAGACGCGCATCGCTGGCAACCAGCCGGCCACCAACCGTGCGCAGGAAATCGGCGGCGCCGAGAATGGCATTGCCCGCGGCGTTGGCATGGACGATGCGCGCGTCGGCGTCGACGAGAAGCACGCCGGAGCTCAGCCGGTCGAGGGTATCGGAAAAGCAGGCCGTTTCGGCTTGCATGAAGTTGATCGTCGTGCCGATCAGCAGCGCGCGACGGACGTGGGGGATCACGAGCGCCATGCGCCGGCGCATTTCGTCGTCGACCGGGCCGCTCGCCTCATGCCGGGCGACGCTGAGACACGTACAGCTCGTCGCCGAGCTCTCGATCACCGCGCTCGCAACGTCGATCCAGCCGCGCGGCCGCGCCCACTCCCGATAAAAGCGGCTTCGACGAAATTCCTCATGAGGCACGAGATCCGCAATGCTGACGACCTGTTCGGCGCCAAAGGACGGCAAGTCCGCGGTCGGACCGAGTTCCGGATAGCTCTCCGAATAGGCCCGCAGGCTCTCGGGATCGGTTCCGATGTAGCAATACCGCGTCTCGGATTTGCTCAAGAGACGTTTCGAAGCCAGCCCTCCCGAGCGACCGCCAGTAAAACGTGCAATGCTGTCAAGCACACCGGCTCGTTGCGCGGGGTCGAGCGCGGCGTCGTAGATGTCGCCGATCAGCGTCGACAGTTGCTCGCTATCGTCCATATTGCTTTGCCTTGGTGCAATGATTTAGGAAGAAATAGCGGCCGCATAACGCCGCCCGGATTGCGATGCAACGGCATTTTGGTCACGGCAGAAATTCGGTCGTGTCAGGTCGCGGCGCAGAAATGGCCCGCTAATGGTGTTGCTGAACCTTCTGCGATCCGTCGGAGGTCGTCAAGCAGGTGACACGGACGTCCTCCGATCGGGGGACGTGTCGATGTCCGGCAGATCGTATCTGTCCGTCGGAGGATGACCATGGATCAGGCAGAACAGCTATCTGAACTCATCGGCGAGATCTACGATGCAGCGCTTGATCCCTCGCTGTGGAGCGACGTCATCGGCAAGGCCGGACGTTTCGTCGGCGGCCCGGTGGCGGCAATCTTTGCCAAGAGCCCGACCGCGATGAACGGCAACATCTATTATCACTCCGGCGACAGGGACCCGTCCTATCGACAGCTCTATTTCAGCAAATACATGAAACTCGACCCCATGACCACCGCCCAATACTTCTCGGATGTCGAGCAACCGATGGCGGTGGCGGATATCATGCCTTACCAGGAGTTCCTGGAAACACGGTTCTATAAAGAGTGGGCTCAGCCACAGGGCATGGTGGATGCCGTAACCGCGGTGCTCGATAAATCGGTAACCAGCGCGGCACTGTTCGGGGTGTTTCGCTACCAGGAGGATGGTATTGTCGACGATGCAACGCGCCGGCGCATGCGCCTCGTCGTCCCGCATATCCGCCGTTCCGTGCTGTTTGGCAGACTTATCGATCTCAGGGCTGCCGAGGCTGCGAGCCTCGCTGACGCAATTGATGGCCTCAGCGCGGGGATGTGCCTTGTCGATGCCGTCGGGCGCATCGTCCACGCCAATACCGCCTGTCACGTCATTCTCGACGCCGGCGATTTCCTGTCCACGATCGGGGGACGGATCGTCGCACGCGATGCGAAGATCGACCAGACGTTTCGTGAGCTGTTTGCGGCCGCCCGCAGCGGCGATGCCGCAGTGGGAACCCAGGGCATTGCCTTGCCGCTGAGGGCGCAGGACGGCTCGCACTATGTCGCGCATGTCCTGCCGCTGACATCCGGAGCTCGCCGCCTTGCCGGGATCGCTTACTCTGCAACTGCGGCCCTGTTCATCCGCAAGGTGGCAATGGACACCCCAGCTGCTCCCGAGATTATCGCCCGCGCCTACAAATTGACCCCGACCGAGTTGCGCGTGCTGCTCGCCATCGTCGAGGTCGGCGGAGTTCCCGAAACCGCGGTGGCCCTCGGTGTTGCGGAAAGCACGGTCAAGACCCACCTCGGCCATTTGTTTGTGAAGACCGGCGCTAATCGCCAGGCCGATCTGGTCAAGATCGTTGCCGGATTTGCCATTCCGATGATCGGCTAGCGAGTGTCATCACCCGGCGCCGCCCTATGGCGGCAGCCCGACGCTATGCAGCGCGTCGATGACACGATTGCAATAGGATTGCGGCAGCGGCGGCAGGCCTTGTTGCACCCCGGAGAGCGTCAGTTCGGGATAGTCTTGCCGCAGGGCCCTGACGCTGCGGCGGGCTTCGGCTTCGGCTCCGGCCAGCACATAAGCGGGACACATGGTCTGATGGATCCAGGTCGCCGATGGGTGCTCGACCAGCGCGCGCCGCTGCCAGTCCGCGGCCTCGAGATAGCGGCCGCGCTCGAAATGCGCGCAGCCGACGCCCACCATGCTATTGAATGCGAGACAGTCGTTCGGCGCCAGGTCGAGCGCAATCTTGAACCGCTCGATCGCCGATTCGGCATCGCCGTTGTACACGTCGATCCATCCGCTGCGGCCCCAGGCCCAGGCCGAGCCGCCGTCGATCGAAAGTGCCTTGCGGATCACCAGTTCCGCCGCGTCGAGGTCGTGCAGGAGGCTGAGGGCGTTGCCGAGGACGGTATGCACCGTCACGTCGGCGGCGAGAGTCTGGGCTTTCCGCGCCAGTTCGGCGCTGCGCGCGCGATCCTGCTTCGGAGTTGCGGCGAAATGGTAGACGACACGCTGCCCGTATGCCCATGCGGCGAGCGCGGTCGCCAGCGCATGGTCAGGGTCGCGATCGAGCGCGCGTTCCAGTAGATCCAGCGCGCGCGCGTTGCCATCGGCGTTGAGCGAGAGCACGAACGGCGTCGCCCGCAGTGCCAGGTCGTGCGGGCTCAGATCGATGTCCGGCTTGCGGCTGGCGCGATCGAATTCCGCGAGGCGCAAGCACGGCTGCAGCGCGGCGACGATTCTGCTGGCGAGATGTTCGTCGGGCGCAGCCGCGTCTCCGAGCGTGCCATCGGAACGATACACCGAAAGATGACGGCCGGTTTCGGCATCGCTGAGCCGGAAGATCAGGCGCGATTGCCGCTCCGATCCGCGAATGACGCCGGTCAGTCGGTAGTCGGCAGAGCCGGGCTGATGGATAACGCAGACGCCGGCCCGCGTCAGAGCGGTCGCAAGCTCATCCGCAATACTGCGTGCGAGGTCGCTGTTCTCCCGGCTCGTGTCGATCGGACCCAGCGCGATCGTCGGCCGATCGCGGCTGGAGACAAGAAACGAAGGCATCGACGTCAGCGCATCGGTGAAGATGGCTTGGCGCTTCAAAGTCTGCGACGGCGTTTCGCCATAGCGGCGGCGGTACTCGACGGAGAACCGCCCGCAATGCGGGAAGCCGCAGCGCAGGGCGACATCCATCACCTTGGTGTCGGGCAAGCCCTGCAGAAGTTCGCGGCGTGCGCATTCAAACCTGAGATCGTGGAGCGCTGCGCGCGGTGTCTTGCCGAGAAAGGAGAGAAACTGCCGCTGCAATGTCCTGCCGGATGCGCCGGCGACGTCGGCCAACTCGGTCACGCTCCAGGCGCGCCCGACATTGGCGCGCACCGCATCGAGGACGCGCCGAACGCCGCGCGGGGGCGGAGGTGCGCTCGAAGTGCGATCGGGGCATGCAGGCATTGGGGAAACTCCGACAATATGATCATGAACGCAATCGCTGTGAAGAACGTCTCGCTCGTGATGGCTCGGCCGCATTCGGCAGGTTCGTCACAAGGCTGCGGTTACGGTTCGTTGAGTTGCAGGGCTGCACTGCGAGAGCCTGCCTTCTCCCGAGGCCGCCATAGGCACGACCGGATGCGCGCGAGACCTGCCATTGTTGCGCGCGTTCCCGATCCCTCGGCATCTCCAAGACTGCAGTTTAGCTTCTTGCAAGCGCATCGGCTTCCCCCGATCGAAGGATCCGGCGCGCGACGGGAATGGCAGGTCACGGATGCGATCCGCACATCGGCGTGAGGGCCGCGAAAAGTTTCGCACGGCGGATAGGCGCGTCGCAGCCTGGATAGGCGCTGGACAAAGTCCGACCTAAGCTCCTCATGCGCGAATATCAAATTCAAGCCGAGAGCACGTTCCGATCGGCGGGGCGCGCCAGTCGCGGCGGGCCAAACCTAATCAACGGGCCAGCAAACGCGAACGGAATAGTCATGGTCATATCTCCCACCAGTCCGAAAGCTCAGCCCGGCCAGGTCGATCTCGAGGCGCTGAAGACGCGTCAGCGAGCCGCATGGTCCGCCGGCGACTATGCCGTCATCGGCACTACGCTTCAGATCGTCGGTGAGCTGCTCTGCGAAGCCCTCGACATTCGCTCGGGGCAAAAGGTCCTCGACGTCGCCGCCGGCAACGGCAACGTCACTCTCGCCGCGGCACGGCGCGGGTGCGATGTGGTGTCCACGGATTACGTCCCGCGCCTGCTCAGGCTCGGCCGGACCCGCGCCGCGGCGGAAGGTCTGGTCGTCGAGTTCAAGGAGGCCGATGCGGAAGCGCTGGATTTCGCCGACGCGCATTTCGACGTTGTGGTCTCGACGTTCGGCGTCATGTTTGCGCCTGATCATGACAAGGCGGCAGCCGAGCTTGTGAGGGTCTGCAAGAGCGGTGGCAAGATCGGCCTGGCCAATTGGACGCCGGAAGGCTTTATCGGGCAGCTCTTCAAGCTACTGGAAAAGTACCGGCCGCCGCCGCCCGGCGCGAAGTCGCCGCCGCTGTGGGGGCGTCGCACGCGCATCGCTGAGATGTTCGGAACGACCGCTGCTTTCATCCAGGTCGAGTCGCGCATCTTCACGTTCCGCTACCGATCGCCGGAGCACTTCGTGAAAATCCTCTGTGCCTATTACGGCCCAATGCTCCAGGCCCTTGCCGCACTCGACGTCGCCAACCAGCGCGGATTGATAAACGATCTGCTTGCGCTGGTCGGACGGATGAACCGCGCCGAGGACGGCACGATGGTTGTTCCGAGCGAATATCTGGAGACCCTGATTGTCAGGCGCTGATTGGCATGGCCGGTACTTTGCGAGCGCGTTGCGGCGAACCGCGGCAGGCACCTCACGCCCGTGGCTTCAAGGGCGGTTCGGGCGCTGCCAAGACGAGAGCAGCGGCGATACAGGCGCAGGCGGCGCCGATCGCGATCGGAATGGTGTAAGATCCGAACTTGTCGAACGCATCGCCTGCGAGCTTTGGACCGAGAAACGATCCGAGGGCCGGGGCGGTGTAGAGCACACCGATGATGCCGCTGGCATTGCGTCCGCCGAAGTAGTCGACGGTAATTGCCGGGAACACCGCAACGACGCCGCCGTAACAGGTGCCAAAGACGAAGGCGAAGATCGAGATCTGCCAGGCATTGGTTGAGATCAGCAGCCATGCCTGCATCAGTGCGATACCGCCGAACGCGGCAGCCAGCAGGGGACGCCTGCCGACGCGATCCGCCACGCCGCCGAGCATGAAACGGCCGGTGATGCTGCCGATGCCGACGAAGCCGAAGATCGAGACTGCGGTGCCATGCGGCAGGCCGTGATCCTCCGCATAAGGCACGAGGTGCACAAACGGAATGGATACGCCGCTCCAGATCACGATGAGCGACAGATAAAGCAGGATGAAAGGGCGTGACGTGACGGCGTCGCGAAGGCTGACGCCGGCGGCGGGTCTGGAACTCGCGCTCGCGCCGAGACCGATGACGCCGCCGTCGGGCAGCGCACCGTATCGTTCCGGTGCGTTGCTGATGAAGCAGGTGGCCGCGCCGCCCGCAACAAGGATCAACAGAGCGAAAATCAGCCAGGCGCCTCGCCAGTCCATCCAGGCAATCAGCAGGGTCGCAAGGATCGGCATGATCAAGGTGCCGAATCCGATGCCGGATACGGCAAGACCTGAAGCGAGACCGCGACGGGTCACGAACCAGCGCTGCACGGCGGCAATGGACGGCACGTATGCGAAGCCGATGCCCACACCCAGACCCAGGCCGAAGCCGACATAGACTTGCCAAAGTGCGGTGGCTGAAGCGGCGAGCATCAGCCCCGCAGTGCCCATCATGATGCCGGAAAGGCAAGTCGCCCGCGCACCGAACCGGTCGGCCAGCGGGCCGCTGATCGCCCCGAGCAAGTAGGTGAGCGGGACGGTGATCGAGAAGGCCAGGGAAATATCGCCCCGAGAGGCGCCGAAGGTCTGTTGCAGGGGCGCGAAGAATGATGTGAAGCTATACATCGTGCCAAGCATCACGAACATGATGACGAACGCGCTGGCGACGACCATCCATCCGCGCCTTGTCGAAATCCTCGCAGCATGCGAGGTGTCTGCTTGCGAGAGTGTGGACATATGGGTCATTTGATCCGATCGGTGTGGAGCAGGGGAATAGCGCAAGGCAAAGCACACCTTCGCCGGCTTCATTGAAATCCCCTGGGGCTGTCTGCCGGATGAGGCCGTGTTCGCGAGCGCCGGGCGGCTCGAGTGTCAGCCGACTAGATATGGAAATATCGGACCTCGCATCCCCCGAACGAAGGGGAGGCCGACAGAGGCTGGCTTTCAAGAAGCGCCCAATGGGAGTCCTCTCAATACGCGACTCTCAAATCAAACAACCTGCGGCCTTCTGACTGAGCAGCGTTGGACGCCGCGACGTCCGTTCAACCGCCTTGCGTCAGAACCGTCTCAACCAACTCCGCCGTTGTCTGATAGTGGCGGGCCAGAAGCCCAGTCGCCAGATCGGCGTTATAGGCAAGCGCGGCCTCCATGATCGGCCGGTGTTCGTCGCCCTGGGCGCGCAACTTGCCCGCGATGCGGCCGAAATGACGATAACGCTCCGCGGCTTCGAACAATTGCCCGCTGATGCTCATCAGCCTGCGCGATCCGCAGCCGGCCACGAGCGCGGCGTGAAATTGCCGATGTGCCTCCTCCCAGGCCGGGCTGCGCAACTTCGCGTCGGCACCGTCAAATCGGGGCGTGCGGAACAGACGGTGGTACGAGACGATCAACTGCTCCTCCCAAGCCTGCTCCCGGCCCTCAATCGATTGACGAAGCGCCATGCCATCGAGCGCGCAGCGTGCCTTGGTCAGATCGTGAAGATCGGCCTTCGATAGCGGCGCGACGGTGAAGCCGCGGTGGTCCGTCTGGCGGACCAGGTTTTCCCGCGACAGCCGGCTCAGAGCTTCGCGGACAGGGCTGAGGCCAACCGAAAAGCGCTCGCAGAGTCCGCGAATGTTGAGCTTGGCGTTGGGCGGCAGCTCGACGGTCAGGATGTCCCGTCGCAGCTGGCCATAGACGGTCGATGCCAGCGTCTCCTTCGCACCAGGCTCCGGATCAGCATGAACGGCGAGTGGCGATGACAGTTGAGGTTGGGCGCTCATGAGCTCAGATCATCACTGATTATCGATCATTTTGCAAAGACAGGATCATTTCGATTCCATCAGCATTTCCAGCGCATCAGACCTGCTCGGCAAGAAAGCGCTCGAGGGTGACAGGATTGGGAGGCGGGGAGGTCGGAGAAACGGGGGTGTTCGCCATCGCCGTCGCCTGCTCGAACCAACGGCGCTGCGCCGGCAAACCCCAGGGAAACGCGACAGCGGGATCGTCGGGATCCCAGCGGACCGGCTCATTTTCGAGATCCATGACCTGGTAGTGCGTGTTGAAAAGCTCGACGCGGTGCCCGTCGGGATCGCGGAAATAGACGAACATGGCGTGGCCCGGGCCATGACGCCCAGGGCCGCGCTCGACCTGGCGGCCGTAGCCAAGTTCGCCGGCGACGTCGCAGGCGCGCAGCAGATGTTGCGCGTCCGGCGCCGTAAAGGCGACGTGATGCAGGCGCGGCCCGTCGCCATTGAACAAGACGAGATCGTGCGGATTGCCCTTGCGCTGCAGGAACACCGCGCGGATATGATCGTCGTCCTGGCCGATATATTCGGTCAGCCAGAAGCCGAGCTGCATGTAGAACGTCAGGGCGTCGCGAAGCGACGGTGTGAGCAGCTGGACATGGTCGATACGCATCGCCGATCCGCCGCGCTGATCATGAAAGCGGGTGAGATAGCGCGGTTGGATCGGCATGTGCGCGCACAGCTCGAGGCGAAAGCCGAACGGATCCGTGACATGGAGCGTTCTGCCCTGGTGCGGAATCTCCACCCAGTCCGCGGCGCAGCCACGGCCGGAAAGCTCCGCATGGGCCTTTTCGAGATCTCGCTCGGTCAGCACGCGCAGGCCGACGCGCTGGCAGACCGCAGGCCCCGCCGAGCGCCTCAGAACAAGGCTGTGATGGCACGCCTCCTCGACACCGCGCAGGTACAAGGCATCGTCGGTTTCGAGCGTGACGATGAGGCCGAGGACCTCGGTGTAGAAGCGCCGGCTCGCCGCGAGGTCACGCACGTCCAGCACGACGTGACTGGCTCGCGTGATGTTGAAAGGGGGATCGAGAAGGCGCGGCGGCAGGGACATGAAAGACTCCTGAGTTCATATGAGCGCCGGGTAGGACCCGCCGTCGAGATGCAGGTTCTGACCCGAGATGAAGCCCGCCTGGGCGCCGCACAGGAAGGCGCAAGCCGCGCCGAATTCCTCCGGTCGGCCGAGACGCCTGGCGGCAATGCTTTCGACCTGGCGGGCGCGGGCCTCTTCGAACGAGATGTTTTCGCGCTCCGCTGCGGCCTTGGCCATGAATACCTGCCGGTCGGTGTCAATGCGCTCGGGCAACAGGTTGTTGATCGTCACATTGTGGCGCGCGACGTCAAGCGCGATCGCCTTCATCACGGCGGTCAAGCCGGCGCGAGAGCCTGCCGACAGGCTCATGTGAGGCCGCGGCGTCGTCACCATGGCGGATGTAATATTCACGATCCGACCGAACCGCCGCGCGATCATTCCAGGGAGCAATGCCTGCGTGAGCAGCAGCGGAGCAATCATGTAGCGTTGCACCGTCGTCAGCCATTCCGGAGCGCCCACGTCGAGAAAACGCTTCGGCGGTGGGCCGGCACTGTTGTTGACCAGGATATCGGCGCTGCCGGCGGCGGCCATCATGAGGTCGTGGCCGGCTTCGGTTGTCACGTCGCAGCAAAGTCCGGTTGCCTGTCCGCCGCCCAGCGCGGTCACCGCCGCGACGGCAGCCTCGACATCTTCGGGCGTGCGCCCGGTGATGATTACATTGACGCCCTCACGGGCCAGTGCCTCGGCACAGGCCCGGCCGAGCCCGCGGCTCGAACCACAAACGACCGCCAAGCGCCCCTCAAGACCAAGATCCATGCGTAGTTCCGCCAATTTCGAACGGTTTTGCACCGTCCGGACCTCGGCGCATTCCTAGCGTCAAATTGGCAAAGAAATCGATTATTGTCCATTGATTGTAAAATAATCGATCTATAGGGTTCGACGACGGCCGGGGGAACACGGTTTGCGGGCATTCTTGGAGGCCCGTCCTGAGCAGCGAGGGGACGCCAATGACGAGACTTCACGCCAGCGAGATTCGGTCCCTCAAACGGCTGATTAATGAGCGGATCTTGGCAACCGCCGTGAGGCGCCGCCCCCGGCGCGCCGCCGCCGCCTGAAGGAGTCTCGCCCTTGCGAGCACCGGAGTATGACGTCGTCATCATCGGCTATGGTCCGGTGGGCGCGGTGCTCGCCAATGTTCTCGGCGCGGCCGGGTGCTCGGTTCTGTTGCTCGACCAGATGAGCGACATCTACGACAAGCCCCGTGCGATCAATATCGACCACGAGGTCATGCGTGTGCTGCAGCGCGTTGATCTCGCCGACGCCATCAACGCGATGACCATTGTCTATCGGGGCACGGACTTTCTCGGTCTCGACGGCCGGCCCATCAAGGTGTTCGAGCCAAGCCCGCCTCCTTACCCCCTGCACTGGGCGCCGAACCTTCTCTTCATCCAGCCGGAGTTCGAACGAGTCTTGCGCGGCGGGGTCGACCGCTTCGCCAATGTCGAGACGCGTCTCGAACACCAGGCGCTGAGCGTTTGGAACGGCCCGGACGTTGCGGGCCTGCGCTTCGCCGACCCGCGCGGTCAAGAGCGAGAGGCGACCGCGCGCTATATCGTCGCCTGCGATGGCGCGTCCAGCACCATTCGCAAGCAGCTCGCAATCCCCCAGGAGAGTCTCAATTTCGACGAATGGTGGACGGTGGTCGATGCCTGGTTGAAGCGGGAGACGCCGCTGCCACGGCGCACCACGCAGTTCTGCCTGCCCTCGGGCCCAACCACTTATGTCGTCGGGCCGCGCAATCTGCGGCGCTGGGAGTTGAAGCTGATGCCCGGCGAGAGCCCCCGGGACTACGAAAATCTGGACGTCGTGCGCCGTAGACTAGCGCCCTTCGTCGATACGGACGCGATCGAGATCTGGCGCGCCGCGACCTATCGCTTCCATGCGCTCGTCGCCGAGGACTGGCGGCGTGGGAGAATATTCCTCGCTGGCGACGCCGCGCATCAGACTCCTCCGTTCATGGCGCAAGGCCTCTGTTCGGGAATCCGCGATGTCGCCAACCTCTCATGGAAGTTGATTGCCGTGCTCGGCGGTCGCCTGCCCGAATCCGTGCTTGCAACCTACGAGACCGAGCGCAAGCCCCATATCCGGGAGCTGGTCGCTGTCACCAAGGCGCTTGGCGAGATTATCGGTGAACTCGACGTCGAGGCTGCGCAGCGACGTGATTGCGAACTTGGCGAGGCGTTGCGCGCCGGAAAAACCGTCACCATACGTCAGCAGCTCATTCCGAACCTGACCGCAGGGATTCTTGCCAGAGATCGCGACGGCCTTCCGGCCGACACCAGCGGCGGGCTTTTCCCCCAACCTCGCATTCGTCGTGCCGACGGGCAATCGCTGTTACTCGATGATCTCGTTGGCGATCGATTCCTTCTCGTCCTGCGCGGACGAGAGGCTTCCACCTGGCTCGGGGACGTCGCTTCAGGGATGCTTGCCCGCTTGAACGGGGTCGCTTTGACGCTGGTCGCAGGTGTGCCCGAGCACGCGCACGAGTTTGCCGACGAAGTCGGCGTGCTCGGCGATTGGATGCGCGCAAAGAACTGCGGCGCCGTCATTGTTCGCCCCGACAAATATGTCTTCGGCGTCGCGGACAGCAGCGAGTCGCTCGCCGAGATCTGCAATCAGCTCGTGACGCAGATTTTCGCGCCCGCGGATCGCGCGTGCGCCGACCGCGTTTGGTCGCGCCAGCGGCAGGCGGGGTCAGACGCGGAGTTTTAGATTGACCACAATACGGTTCAAATGCATTGTATCGTGATACATAAGAAACGTGAAGCAGTGCCGATCGGGAGCGAATGGAGGTTCTCTCTTTCGGCAGGCCCGCCTCGGCGGGGCTGCCGAGTTGGCCCTGCAAACTGGCCGCGCGTGAGGGGAGGGACGTCTGACTGAGGCTCCTCACCGCGGGTTTTGTTCATCACGTCGACGCGTCAGGCCACAATGACGCGCGCTCGCATCCCGTCGGCAAGAAAAACAAACGAGGAGAGGGTAATGGAGAGAAACGAAAAGGACCGGGGATTGGGCGGCGCATCGCGCATGTCCCGACGCGCGGTTTTGAAGACCGGCGTTGCGACGGCGGCCGTTGCAACGATCGCTCGCCCGGCTGTGCTGCGCGCGGCCGGGGAGACCATCAGGATCGGCCACGTCGCGCCGCAAACTGGGCCAATGGCAGGCTTCGCCGAAGCGCAGGACTGGGTGCTCACGGACATTCGCAAGTATCTCGCGAAGGGTTTGGAAATCGGCGGCAAGACCTACAAGGTCGAGATCATCACCAAGGACAGCCAGACCGACGAGAGTCGCGCCTCGGAGGTCGCCAACGACCTTATCCTGAAAGACAAGGTCGATATCATCACGGCGTCCAGCGGCTCGATCGATTGCAACCCCGTTGCCAACGCCGCCGAACTCAACGAGGTGCCCTGCGTCACCGCCGACGATCCATGGGAGTCCTATTACTACGGCCGCGGCGGCACCAAGGAGAAGGGTTTCGAGTGGACCTACCACTTCTTCTGGGGGCTGGACCAGGTCCTCTCTGCCTTCATCGGCCTGTGGAAGGCGCAAGAAACCAACAAGGTCGTCGGCACGCTTTTCAACACCGCGCAGGACGACACTTCCTGGCACGACGCCTTCGTCCCGGCCATCAAGGCGGCCGGCTTCACCGTCGTCGATCCCGGCCAATTTCCCGCTTTCGGCAACGATTTCACACCCCAGATCACGGCCTTCAAGAAGGGCGGGGTCGAGATCGTCACCGGCAATCTGTTCACGCCCGATTACGCGCTGTTTTCCGCGCAATGCGCGCAACAGGGATTCAAGCCGAAGATCGTGACGCTTGGCAAAGCGTTTCTGTTCCCGGCTGATGTCACCTCGCTTGGTAATCGCGGCCTTGGCGTAACCAGCGAACTCTGGTGGTCACCCGACTACCCCTTCAAGTCGAGCCTCACCGGCATCGCGTCCAGGCAGCTCGCAAACGACTACGAAGCTGCGACGAAGCGACATTGGACCCAGCCGATCCCCTTCAAGCACGCCCTGTTCGAAGTCGTCATCGACGTGCTCAAGCGCACCAAGAATCCCAAGGATCCCAAGTCGATTCTTGCGGCGATCACCTCGACCAATCTCGATACGATCGTTGGCCACGTGCAATGGCCTGGTCCGGTGAAAAACGTCTGCACCACGCCGGTCGTCGCCGGACAATGGCAGAAGAAGGATGAAAGGCTCGATATCCAGATCGTCAACAGCGGTGCCTTCCCGGATATCAAGACGACCTCGAAACTCTTGCCGCTCGCTGCTTGGAGCTGAACCCGGCGTGTTCGAAAATCCTTACACTGTGGCCGCCTTCGACGGCGGCCACAGGTCTCGAGGCGTCAAGTGGGTACCATCCTGAATCTGGAAGGCGTGTCGAAAAGCTTTGGCGCCATCGTCATTGCGACCGACCTCAATCTCGCGCTGGCGGAAGGCGAGGCGCTCGGCATGCTGGGCCCGAACGGCGCCGGGAAGACGACGCTGTTCGGCATCATAGCCGGCACGATTGCGCCCAACCGCGGCAGGGTGATGTTTCAGGGCAAGGACGTGACGCGGCTCTCCGCTTCGGATCGTTGCCGCATGGGCATGGCGCGGTCATTCCAGGTACCGCAGCCGTTCGGCGGCATGACGGTGTTCGAGAATCTCGTCGTCGCCGCCGCCTTCGCGCGGGGCAAGAGCGAGCGCGATGTCTATCGTAAATGCGCGCGCGTGCTCGAGGACTGCGAGCTTGCGGACAAGGCCAATCTGCGGGCAAGCGCGCTGACCCTGCTTGACAGAAAGCGATTGGAACTTGCACGTGCCCTGGCCACCGAGCCGCGCGTGCTGCTGCTCGACGAAGTCGCCGGTGGCTTGAGCGAAGTCGAGTGTGAGATGCTTGTCGCGCTCATCAATCGCATACGCGCGACGGGCGTTTCACTGATCTGGATCGAACACGTCGTCCATGCTCTCATTGCCGCGGTCGACCGCATTGTCGTTCTGGCGGGAGGTGTCCTGATCGCGGATGGCGAACCTCGCGCTGTGGTTCGTCACCCCAAGGTGACTGAAATCTACATGGGCATTCCGGCAAGTGAGTGAACCGAGAGAAAGCAAGGCGGTCGGGGGTAGTGATGGCGTTGCTTGAAATCGATCGGCTTGTCGCGCGCTACGGCGAGTTCCAGGCGCTGTATGGCGTCACCATGTCCGTCGATGCCGGCCAGGTCGTCGCGGTGATCGGTGCCAATGGCGCCGGCAAGAGCACGCTTCTCAAGACCGTCGCCGGCCTGATGGCTGCCGAGCCAAATATGATCCGTTTCGACGGTGAAGCGATCGGGGGCATGCGAGCGCCCAGCCTGGTCGGCCGCGGCATCGCGCTGGTGCCCGAGGGAAGGCGGCTGTTTCCGTCGTTGACCGTTCTCGAGAATCTGAAGGTTGGCGCGCAACTGGGGCGGCCGGGGCCATGGTCGCTGCGACGCGTTTTCGAGCTGTTTCCGATCCTTGAAGAGCGCCAGAACGCGCGCAGCATGTCGCTCTCGGGCGGCCAGCAACAAATGGTCGCCATTGGCCGGGCGCTGATGTCAAATCCGCGGCTGCTGCTTTGCGACGAGCTCAGTCTCGGCCTGGCGCCGATCGTGGTGCGCGATATCTTTGCGCGCTTGCCGTCGATCGTCGCCGAGGGGGCGGCCGTGGTCGTGGTCGAGCAGGACGTCATGCAGGCGGTGCGTGCGACGAGCTACGTCTACTGTCTTCAAGAGGGCCGCATATCACTGCAGGGTCCGTCGGACACGCTCTCGCGCGAACAGTTGCGCGCCGCCTATTTCGGAGTCTGACCAGGATGGAATGGATCAACGCCGTCGTGCAAGGCGTCCTGCTCGGGGGGCTCTACGCGCTTTTCGCCGCGGGGCTTTCGCTCATTTTCGGAGTCATGCGTCTGGTCAATATCGCGCACGGCGATCTCATCATCGCAGTCGCCTACATGGCGTATTTCACGGTGCAGCTGCTCGGCATTGGTCCGTTTCAATCATTGCTCATCGTGGTGCCTGCGGCGGCCGTGCTCGGCTATGTCCTGCAGCGCGGGCTCCTGAACTGGACCCTCGGTGACGACCTGCCGCCGCTCATGGTGACGCTCGGCATCTCTGTCATCATCCAGAACGTCCTGCTCATGGCCTTCACCGCCGACAGCCGCAAGCTCGACGGCGGGTCTCTGGAAGTGGCGAGCTGGAAGTTCATCGAAGGGCTTCAGGTCGGCGTTCTGCCCGTCGTACAATTCGCAAGTGCAGTTGCCGTGATCGGCGCGCTGCAGCTTCTGTTCTACAACACGGCGATCGGGCGGTCGTTTCGCGCCACCTCCGACGATCCTGATGTCGCGCAGTTGATGGGGATCGAGACCAGGCACGTCTTCGCTCTGGCGATGGCGCTGTCCCTGGCGGTCGTCGCCGTCGCTGCGATCTTCATCGGGGTGGTCAAGAGCTTCAATCCCTTTGTCGGACCATCGCTGCTGATCTACGGCTTCGAGGCGATCGTGATCGGCGGTCTCGGCAGCCTGTGGGGAACGCTGGCCGGCGGCGTCGTGCTCGGCGTCGCCCAATCGATCGGCGGTCACATCAACCTGGGATTTCCGATCATTGCCGGCCACGTCGCACTTTTTGCCGTGCTGCTGCTCAGGCCGCAAGGCCTCTTCCCCAAGGTACCCTGATGGATGCGATGACCACGATAGCGGACTATCGTGTCGTGCACGCCGACAGGTCGAGTCGCATCGGCATGACCGCATTCGCGATCACGATCCTGGCGCTGGTCGTGGCACCCTATTGGGGGGACCGGGCGACCCTTCGCACGCTGACGGAGGTTTTCTCGTACATTGCGCTGGCGAGCCTCTGGAACCTGCTGGCCGGCTATGCAGGCCTGGTTTCGATCGGGCAGCAGGCCTTTGTCGGCCTCGGCGGATATACGCTGTTCGTCGCGTCGCTCTGGCTCGGCATCAATCCGTTGCTGGGCGTGCCGCTGGCCGGCATCCTCGCCGGCCTGTTTGCGGTCCCGGTGGTTCTGCTGCTGTTTCGTCTGCGTGGCGCCTACTTCACGATCGGCTCGTGGGTCATCGCCGACGTTCTGCAGCAGGTGTTTTTGCAGGTCGACGCGGTTGGCGGCGGTTCCGGCATCAGCCTGCCTGCGGCGATCGTCAAATCCATCGCGGCGACGCGCGATGGGCGCGAGCATCTGGTCTATTGGACCTTCCTTGCGCTTGCAGTCGCTGTTCTTGGATTGATCGTCCTGCTGCTGCGCACCCGATGGGGCCTGGCGCTGCAGGCGATCCGCGACAACGAGGTCGCCGCGAAATCGAACGGCGTCGACGTCAACCGCGCCCGCCTGGTGGTGTTTGTGCTGGCGGCGGCGGGCACCGCGATGATCGGGGCGATGATCTTTCTGCAGCGTCTGACCATCACGCCGGTCTCCGGCTTCAGCCTGAACGACTGGACCGTCAACGTCATTTTCATCACCGTGATCGGCGGCATCGGGCGCGTGGAGGGCCCGATCGTCGGCACCATCGTCTATCTCGTGTTGCGCGAATTTCTCGCCGATCTCGGCAGCATCTATCTGATCATTCTCGGCATCATTGGCATCGTCGTCATGCTGCGGGCACCGAAGGGCCTGTGGGGCTACGTCGCCGACCGCTTTGGCTGGCAGGCTTTTCCGCTCTCGCGCCGGCTGGTGCTGATGATCCCCGAGAAGGGGAGGTCGTAACGAGACCGGCCCGAGAAAGATCACGTACCGGCGTCGGAGAACCGCAACACCGGCTTGACCACCCTGCCGCTCAGGGAGTCATCGATCGCCCGATTGATCTCGGCGAAGGGATAGAAGGTGACGAGCTTTTCGATCGGGAAACGGCCGAGCCTGTGCAATTCGATCAATTTCGGCAGAAAGACGTCGGGATTGGTATCGCCTTCGATGATGCCGCGGATCGTGCGTCCGCCGGTCATCACATGCTCGACGTCGATTGTTACTTCCGCGCCCTTCGGCGCGCCGCCGACGAACCCGCAGACTCCGCGCGGCGCGAGAACATCGATCGCCTGCCGCAGCACGCCCATGTCAGCGGTTGTCTCGAACGTGAAGTCAGCGCCGGTGCCGGTGATGGCTTTGATCCGCTCGGATGCCGACTCCGTGCTGACATCGATCGTATGGGTCGCGCCAAGTTCGCGGGCCAATTCGAGGCGCGATGCAACGCGGTCGATGGCGATGATCTTGCCCGCACCCACGAGCTTGCCGGCCATGACGGCGCTGAGCCCGACGGCACCGGTTCCGAACACGGCCAGCGACTTGCCGATGCCGACCTGCAGGGAGTTGACGATCCCGCCCGCGCCGGTAATCACGCCGCATCCCAGCGGCCCCAGCAAATCCAGCGGGGCATTGCGGCCGACCTTCACAACGTTACGCTCGCGACACAGCGAATGGGTGGCAAAGGAGGACTGATGCTGGAAGCAATGGATCTTCTCGCCGTCCTTCGACAGCGGGCTGGTGCCGTCCGGCCGGCAACCGGTGAAATTGTGCTCATAGAATTCGTAGCAATAGGTCGGCAGTCCGTCCTGACAACTCGGACAATGGCCGCAGGAATCGGCGGTCATGATGACGTGATCGCCGGGCACGACCTTGGTCACCGCGCTCCCCACGCGCTCGACGATGCCGGCACCTTCGTGGCCGAGAACCACGGGATGCGGGATCGGATAGATCGCATGGTCCCGCATCGACATGTCGGTGTGACAGATGCCGGTCGCGACAAGCCGCACGACAAGTTCATCGGGGCGCGGCTCCTCCATGGTCAGGCTCTCGATCGTCAGCGGGGCGCGCTTGGCCCGCGCCACGGCGGCGATGATCTGCATGTCGTCTCTCCCTCAGCGCCGGCGCGGACACCGGCGCGGCGTCTTCGATCTCTGATTGACACCCGTCGGAACCAGCGCCATTCTGTATCGAATTACGGATCATATATCTCACAATACGATACAATCGAGACAGGTGGCGCGCAAGGCTGCTGCCGGCCGATGAACGGGAGGGGGAGCGCATGACGCTTTCGTTTCGTCGCCTGACGACCGGCCGAAACGCACAAGGTAAATCCGTCGTCGTTGACGACGCGCGCATCGAGGAGGGAACGCTCGGCAACTACAATTTCTGGACCACGCGACCGGACGGCACCGACGGCGCCGCTGACATTCCGTTCTTCCCGCCTCCCGGCGGCTCGATTTTTCGGGTGTTTCGTCTTCCTCCCGGCGACCCGCCGCCGACCGCGAGCCAGCTCGCGTCGATCGTCGAAGAATTCTTCAAGAGCGTCGGCTCTCCGGGTTGCAGGGTGGACACCAGCCGCCATCCACTGATGCATGTCACGCCAACCACTGACTACATCATGCTGCTGTCCGGCGAGGTTTCGCTGCTGCTCGACACCGGCGAGCCGATCCCCTTGCGGCCCTTCGATTGCGTTGTGCAACGCGCGACCAATCATGCCTGGATTGTGACCGGTTCCGAGCCGGCAGTCTTGGTCGCGGTGATGTCTGGCGTGGTGGCGCAGGAGAGTCCGGCGTGACGAGCGTCGGCCCGGGCGATTTGCTTGCCGGCCACGAGCTGCCGACGCGCTATGACCGCGCGCCGGAGTACAAGGCTGTCGCGATCGAGCGCGACATTGCCGTCCCGATGCGCGATCAGGTCAACGTCGTTGTCGACGTGTATCGCCCCGAGGCGCCGGGCAAGTTCCCGGTGCTGCTTGCCTTTGCCGCGCACAGCAAGGAGATTCAAGGAACCGAGTATCCGCAATCCTTTCCGCCGCAGCCGGCATGGTCGTCGCTCTGGGTCGGCCACATGGAGGCCGGCGACACGCGCTTTTTCGTGTCGCGCGGCTACATCCACGTGATCGGTTCGCCGCGCGGCATGGGCAAGTCCGGCGACGGTGGCTCGCGCCTCTGGGACAGCTACGATTTGATCCAGTGGATCGCCGGGCAGCCCTGGTGTGACGGCAACATCGGCATGGTCGGGATTGGCGCCTACGCCGCCGAGCAATTCCATGCCGCCAGGCAGCATCCGCCGGGTCTCAAGGCCATATTCCCTTACGATCCGCGCGGCGCCTATGGGCCCTTTGGTGGCTTCCGCGAGGAATATCCGGGCGGCGTGATCCATGCGTTCCGCTATCTGCAGGATCATTTCTCCGGCGCCCACGGCACCAAAGGCGCGCCCGCCGAACTGCTGCCCGCGCGCGACCGGCTGTGGCGGGAAGCGATGGGCAATCCCGACTACCGGATGTATCCGCACTTGTTCCATCTGCTTGGCTTCAAAGGTCAGCACATGCCGCGGGTCTTCGACATCCTGATCGAGCCCTATGATCAGGAGCAATTTGCGACTGACGCAGAACGCGAGGTGACCGGTATAGATATCCCCGTCTACACGGGCGCGGGCTGGTACGGATATACGTACAAGATCCATCTCAGTGGCGCGCAGAACTACTTCCGTCTTCTTAAGTCAACGAAGAAACTGGTTCTGACCGGGCCATCGCCCCCCGATCGGCCGTTGCGCGCGCTGCGCAACGAAATGCTGCGTTGGTACGATCACTGGCTGAAGGGCGTCGACAGCGGGCTGGCTAGCGAACCGCCCGTGACCTACTGGGTCATGGGCGCCAACGAATGGCGAACGGCTGACGATTGGCCGATACCGGAGACGCAATGGACCAAGCTGTTTCTCAATTCCTGGGAAAGGCTGACTGCGCAGCCATTCCTCGCCGAGAGCGTCGACGATGATCTGCCGCCCGACGCCTTTGTCCAGATGCCGCCGACACAGACCAATACCATCGCGAAGCTGCGCTATCTCAGCGAGCCATTGGCGCGCGATCTTCTCGTCGCCGGTCCGATCGTCTGCAATTTCTGGGCATCCATCGATCAGGACGACACCAATTGGATTGTCATCCTCAGGGATGTCGGGCCCGATGTCTCGGTCCGGACCGCCCGCGAAGGCGAGCGCGCGCTGCCCGACGACTTGCCCGAGAGGGAGCTGACTCGCGGCTGGCTGAAAGCCTCGCTGCGTGCGCTTGACCCCGATCGCTCCCTGCCCTGGAAGCCGTGGCACCGCTTGACCCGCGACGCGCGCAGCCCGGTGATCCCCGGCGAGATCGTCGAATATTCAGTCGAAATCCTTGCGACCGCGAACCTGTTCAAGGCTGGCCATCGAATCTGCGTTGAAATCACCAGTCTCGACTTGCCGACCGGGGTCTCGGGCGCGACCAATGTCGAGTACATCCCCTACCATATCGCCTCTAGCCGAACCACGTTGCACAAGATCTATCACGATGCGCGTCACCCCTCGCACCTGCTGCTCCCGGTGATCCCCGCATAGCCTTGCCCTGCGTTCAGCCTGGTCCGCTTTGACGCTTTCTTTGGTGAAGCCGGGTGGCCAGAGCATGATGAGATGACGTTGCACTGGTTCAGAGTGCGAAGTGCGCCCCCTCGCCCCGCACTTCGCGGGGAGAGACGAGCGAAGCTCGCTCTGAGAGGGTTGGGGTGAGGGGCCTGTTTCCGCGAACGCGCAGCTCGCAACGAGCACCGTGCCTCGCCCTCACCCGAAATTCGCTGTCGCGAATTTCGACCTCTCCCCGCAAAAGCGCGGGGAGAGGTGAACTGAGCCAGTGGCCAAGCCGGTTCTATCAAAAGTCCAAGCGGGGGTAACACGGTCCCTCTCAAGATCAGGTCAGTCCGAACAGCCGCTCGGCATTGCCGTGTGCAATGAGTTCGCGCTCGTCCGGCGTGAGCGTCGCGCCATCGAGAAAGCGAACCGCTTCCGCATCGTCCTCATAGGGGAAATCGGCAGCGAACAGGATGCGCTCGACGCCGAGCACGTCGAGGCTCAGTCGCAGCGCCGGCATCGAGGTGACCCCCGCGGTGGTAATGACGAAATTCTCCAGGAAATATTCGCTCGGCAGGCGAGGCAGCCTGGTCACGGCGCCGATCTTGACCTGGAGCAGATAGCGATTGTCGATGCGCTGCAGCCAGAACGGTATGCCTTCGCCCATGTGGCCGAGGATGATTTTCAGCCTGGGATAACGCGCGAAGGTGCCTGACATGATCAGGCGCATCGCATGCAATCCGGTCTCCACCGCAAACCCCCAGCCGGCGAAATACAGGCCGTAGTCGAGGAATGGCTTGACCAGGCTTGGGGCCGGCTCGCGCGGATGCAGGTACATGGGCAGTCCGGTGGCTTCCATCGCCTCGAAGATCGGCGCGTAGTGCGGGGCGTCGAGATATTCGCCTGCTGTGTGGGAGTTGACGATGAGCCCCCGCAAGCCGAGCGACTTGATCCGGTCGATCTCGTGCGCCGCCGCGCGGGGGTCTTGCGGAGCGATGGCGCCCAGCCCCGCCAGGCGGGCAGGGGCGGCGCGCACGGCGTCCGCGAGCACGTCATTGGCCTCGGCGGCGAGGCGTGTGGCAAGCTCGGCGGCGAAGACCTGGACGCCGGGCGAGGTCAGCGACAGCACCTGCATATCGATGCCGACCTCATCCATGTGCGCGATGCGCCCCTTGCCGATGTCGAGCAGACGGGAATGCAGCAGCGTATTGCTTGGCGTCTCGGCGAGGATGCTCTCGCCCATCTTGGCAAAGCCAGGCTCGACATCATGGCGCGCCAGCACCTTCTTCCACTCCGCGGCGATCTCCGCGGTGACGAATGCCTCTTCGACGGCAATGCGTTTGACCTTCTCGGAACGCCCCTTCGCCATCGCGTCACTCTCCGTCCGTCGCTTTGAAGCTTGCTTTGAGATGCTCCGTCACTTTCCTCCGCAGCGCCGCCTGCGCCTCGGGGGGCCATTCGCGGAATCCACGACCAGACTTGAAACCAAGCCGTCCCTCCGCGATGAGCCTGTCGAGATACGGCGAGGGCTCGGTGGCGCGATCGAGCGCCGGGAAGACGTAGCCGTGGACCGCGCGGGTGAGATCAATGCCAACGAGATCGGCATTCTCGATCGGGCCAAGCACGGCCAGTCGCGCGCCGAAGCTCGATTTGACGACGTCGTCTATCGTCTTGGCGTCGCATACGCCGTCGGCGATCAGCGCGACCGCCTCGCGCCACAGCGCGTGCTGCAGGCGGTTGCCGACAAAGCCGGGCACGTCCTTCTTGACCTCGACCGGCGCCTTGCCGACGCGCCGGAGCAGATCGACTGTCGCAACGATCGCGTCGTCGGAGGTGTCCGCCGTGCGGATCACCTCGACGAGCGGCACGAGATAGGGAGGATTCCACCAGTGTGTCCCGAGCGCGCGGGTCTTGCTCGCGACCTGCGACATAATCAGTCCGATCGGGATTACCGAGGTATTTGAGGCGAGGATCGCAGCCGGCGGCGCCGCGCGCTCGACATCCGCAAAGATCTGCTGCTTCAGCTCCAGATTTTCCGGCGCCGCCTCGATGACGAGATCCGCCCCGGAAACGCAGGCCTGCAGGGTCTCGACAATCTCGATGCGGGCGAGCGGACCACTGTCGCGACCGAGATCGTCGAGGTTGGCCTTGATGCGCGCGAGAATTCCTGCGCGCACCTCGGCAGCCGGATCGGTAATGCGAACGTCATGGCCCGCGCAGGCGAAAACCTGGGCGATGCCGTGACCCATGAGGCCTCCGCCGAGGATCGCGATACGCTCGGCCATGGCTCATCCCGCCGTGTAGCCGCCGTCGGCGTCCAGGGTATGTCCCGTGTAGAAGTCCGACGCCTTTGATACAAGGAAGAGCAGGGGACCTGCGAGATCCTGTGGTTCGCCAAGGCGGCCCTTTGGCACGCGGGCGAGAAAGCCCTTGCGCACGTCACGGGCGCGCTCCGTGTCCTCGAACATCCAGGCTGTCAGCGGCGAGCGAAACACCGTCGGCGCGATGGCGTTGACGGTGATCCCACTCTCGCCCCATTCGCAGCCGAGCGCCCGGGTGATGCCGTCGATCGCCGACTTCGAGGCGCAATAGGCGGAGTAGCCGGCGGGATGCCCGAGCTTGCCGCGGGCCGAGGACATCAGCACGATCTTGCCGCCGCGGCCCTGCGCCAGCATCTGCTTGCCCGCGGCTCTCGCCATCAACCAGGATTGGGTCACATTGGCATCCATGACATCGAGAAACCGCGCGGGCGCCATGTCGACGATCTTCGCCACGTCGTTCTTGCCGGAGGCGACGACGAGAATGTCGACACCGCCAAAAGCCTTGACCGTCTGGGCGACGATGTCGTCGCAAATGTCTTCGTTGGTGGGGCGAGCCTTGATCGGGAGGACCTCGGCGCCGAGTGCCCGTGCCGCCGCTGCGGTCTGCTCCAGGGCCTCGGCATTGCCAGCCACCGCCGCGATCTTCGCTCCGGCTCCCGCCAGAACCTGCGCGGCCAGCGCGCCAAAGGCCCCTGAAGCGCCGGTGACGATCGCGACCTTGCCGCGAATGTCGAACAGCGACAGTGGATTCCTCAAGATCTCCGCGGCCGCATTCATGGTTTCACTCCGGGCGGATAGGGGATGACGACCATCATGGTGCAAACGTCGTTGCGGCGATTGACGATCTCGCGCACCTCGCCAGGCGCGATGGTGCAACTGTCGTAGCGGCCGAGTACGGTTTCGCGTCCGTCCACGATCACGGTCATCTCGCCATCGAGCACGATATAGACCTTCTCGAACGGCGTGGAGTCCGGCCCGGCGCCGCCGCCGGGAAGGAATTGCGACAGGCCAACCCATTGGTTGGTGGGGCCGCCCGGCTCGAACCCCTGCAGACGCAGGCCGACCACGCCGCGGTGGTTCGGCGCTTCATAGGGCGTTGCGTCGACGAAGCGCTTCAGGTGCATCAGAACGCCTCCCCCTTCTCGATGCGATAGGCCTGCTTCGGATCGGTGATCGCGACCAGGCGAATGATGCAGCCGTCGCCGCGATCCCAATTCCACGGGAAGAACGCAAAAGTGCAGCGCTTGCCGGTGACCTCGTCGAGGTCGCCGCCGACATTCTCGATGCCGAGGATGCCGTGCTTGAACAGCTTGTTGTGCACCGGCTCCCAATCCGGGAAGTCATCGGCCCAGTCGCGGCCGCCCGACCAGACGCTATATTCTTCCTTCAGATGCGGCAGCAGCGGACCGTTGCGCTGCGGGCCGATGGCGGTTGCGAGCGGATGGTCGTTGGCCTGGGTGTCGTGACCCACCACCTTGACCTGCTTGTCGACCATCCAGTCCGCGGCCGAGGGAACGAGGCCGGGGCAATACGCAAAATAGTCGCCGTCCTCGTAAAGCTTGTGCCAGCCGGTATTGATGATCAGCACATCGTGCGGACGGATCGCATGGCCGCAGGCCTTCTCGAGATCGTCTGCCGTGATGGATTCCCACTTCTTTTTCGGCAGCGACACCACGATGCCTGAACCGAAGAAATGCGGCAGCGGGACCTCGTCGATGAAGGGCGTGCCCTGCACCACATGGGCCGGCGCGTCGATATGTGTGGTCGAGTGCATCGAGGTCGTGATGCGCTGCGACAGCACGCCCGACTTCGCCATGTAGTGGATGCGCTCGATCTTGACGTCTTCGAAATAGGGCCAGTTCGGGCACTGGAAGCCCCAACGATGCGAGAGGTTGGTAAACCTCAGCCCCATGGCGTTGTCGGCGTTGCTCTGGAATTCGATGCCCCGCACGTTGATGGACATGCGTCTCCTCCTGGATGCTTTTTCTTGCCTTCCGCCGGCGGCGTCAGAGCAGCGTCGACTGCTCGGATGGCCGTTTTTCGGTTGCTCCACTGAGCGATACAGATGTATCATAATGTGGAAAACGTCAACTGGAATCAGACCACCCCCATCATGCCGCGTCGCCATCGTGTGAGATTGGAAGAGAAGGCTCGGAATTCCGAACGCCATCGTCGGCGGTGCATGATTGGGGGTAGCGAAGCTGTTACATTGATCGACGTCGCTCAGCTGCGTCGCGTACCCGCAGCATTTCGCTCCACAGGTGTAGGGGCGCGGCAGTGCTGAACTCCCGCTCCATCTTGTGCTACAGCGGCTGCATCGATCCTGCAGACGCGGCCGAGCGTCGTCGTTGTATCCGTGTCGTGGCCCGCGACCGCAGTCGGATGGGAGCCCCTCGATCTCAGGATCGGAGCAATTGAAGGAACAAAGGTTCATGGCGAAAGCCGCATCGCGAGCGCTGAAGCCCCGATCACCCGGGCCTCCGCCCTCGGAAGAGCGTGGCGGCAATGGCATCCAGGTGCTGGCGCGGGCCGGCAGCATCTTGCGCACACTGGAAAGCCATCCCAATGGGCTCAGCCTCGGCCAGATCGCCAAGTCGGTCGGACTCGCCCGTTCGACGGTGCAGCGCATCGTCGCAGCGCTGATGGCCGAGGATTTCGTGACGTCGACAGGGCCCGGCCAGGTGCGAATCGGTACCGGACTGCTGCGTATCGCCGCGTCGGTTGGCGCGAACTCCACCGACATCATCCGCCCGCATTTGATCGCGCTCGGTGACGACGTTGGGGAGACGGTGGATCTCTCGGTGCTCTCGGGCGGTTCGGTGGTGTTTGTCGATCAGGTCCCGGGGCGGCAGCGGCTGACCGCCCTGTCCGCCGTCGGCGAACGCTTTCCGCTCCACTGTACGGCGAATGGCAAGGCCGTGCTGGCCTGTTTCTCACCCGATGAGAGCACCGAATTGATCGAGAAGAGCCTTGCCGATCACCCCGATTTTCCGCTCGCCAACCGCAAGCGCCTGATGGATGAACTCAACGACGTTCGCCGCGCGCATCTTGCCTACGATCTGGAGGAGCATGGCGCCGGCATCAGCGCGATCGGCACCGCGGTGATCGATCATTTCGGCCGTCCCGTGGCGGTGTCGATCCCGGTCCCGACCCAGCGCTTTCTCGAAAATCGTGACGACTTGGCCGAACGTCTGCTTGGTTTTCGGCGTCGGGTGGAGAGCATTCTCGCGCGCTGACGCGAGCTTGCACTGTCTCTTGCACGGTCTCCCATAAAGCGATACAGATAACCCGTATAGCAGTACGACCAGAAGAAGATGTCCGCTGAGGCATCCGGCTGCTGCAGCGGGGAGAGTGGTTGACGTCGCTCACCGCTACCAGGGAGGAAGCGCGATGATCACACGTCGTTCGGTCCTGCTCGGGGCCGTCGCAGGGACCGCGGTCGCAGGCTTCGGCATCAGGTCGGCAAGGGCAGAGCCGGTCGCGCTGAAAGTCTCGCATTACCTGCCGCCAAATCACACCTTTCAGCACGAGCTGGTGCAATGGGGAGACAGCCTTGCGCAGCAGTCGCAGGGCCAGCTCACGCTCAACATCTTCCCGGCGTCCCAGCTTGGGCCGGTGAACCGGCAGTTTGATCTGGTGCGCAACGGCGTCGTCGACATCGCCGTCGGACTGCACGGCGCAACGCCCGGGCGCTTTCCGATGACCGATTTGGTGTCGCTGCCCTATTCGTCGCCGCAAGCGGGCAACAACAGCGCCATCACCTCGCGCCGGCTTACGGAGCTCGCGCCCAGTCATCTCGCGGCCGAGCATGCGGGCATGAAGGTGCTCTGGATGGCCGTGACCAATCCGCTGATGTTCCACACCAGCAGGCGGCAGATCGCTGGAATCGACGACTTCAAGGGCCTGCGGGTGCGCTATGCCGGCGAGCAGTTCGCCCAGATCATTCCGTTGCTCGGCGCCACGCCGCTGGCGGTGCCGCCGGCAGAGACCGCCGACAGTCTCGCCAAGGGGATCATCGACGCGGCGACCTTCCCCTACGAGGCCTGCCAGAGCTTCGATCTCGGCACGGTGCTCAAATATTCGCTCGAACCCGGCGTCAGCACCGCGACGTTTGCAGTCGCGATGAACCCGAACAGGTTCAAGTCATTGCCTGAAGACCTGCAGCAACTGATCGACAAGACCACGGGACCGGCGATGGCCGAACATTTCGGCGCGGCCTTCGACGCCAGCGAAAAGGCGGGCCGCGACTATATGCTCGGCAAAGGCGTGCGGATTTCACAGCTCCCGGACGCCGAACTCGCGCGGGTCAAGGAGCTGCTTGCGTCGCTCAAGGACAAGGTGCTCGCCGAGCTGGAGAAGGCAGGCAAGCCGGCAAAGGCGTTCCTGGACGCCTATACCCTGTGACGAACCGGCAATCGCGAAGCGGTAGCCGCTCAACCGCGGCGACCGCGCGCTGACGGGCACCCGCATGGCCGCTGCACCTTTTGACACATTCTCCGCTCGCCTGAAGAACGCCCAGGTGCGGCTGGCGATGATCGCGCTCGTCGTCATGATGGGCAGCACCTGCGTCGACGTCGCGCTCCGCTTTCTCTTCAATCGGCCGATCCGCGGCGCTTATGACATTGTCGAGGCCTGCCTCGTGGTGTTCGTCTTCCATGGCATGTCGGCGAGCTTCTTCGCCCGCAAGAACATCGTGATCGACATCATCGATTCCCTGGTCAGCCCGCGCTTCGAACACGCGCTGGTTCGTCTGTCCGACGTGGTGTCCGTTGCCCTGCTGATGCTGGTCACGGCGGCCATGATCGCGCCGGCGCTGCAGGCCTACGACTATGGCGACCGCAAGCTCGAACTCGGCCTGCAGCTTTGGGTGCTGTGGATCTTTGCCATCGTCGGGCTGATCGGAACGCTGCTCAGTGCGCTCGGCCCCTTGTTCCGGCCGGTGTCGAGCCCGCGCAGGACGGCACAGGTCGACGGCGAGAACGCCGAATGAGCGTTCAGTGGCTCGGTGCGATCGGCGTCCTCGGTCTGCTTGCGCTGCTCTTTTTCCGCATCCCGGTCTGGGCGGCGTTGATTGTCGTCGGTCTTGCCGGCAACACCGTGATCAACGGCTGGTCCGCGGCATTCGCGACCTTGGGCACGACACCCTTTGACGTCGCCAATTCCTATCCCCTGTCGGTGATCCCATTGTTCATCCTGATGGGCGAGGTGGCCTCGAGCACGCGGTTGTCGGCGGACCTGTTCAATGCGGCGCGCGTGCTGTTCTCGGGCATACGCGGCGGGCTTGCCGTGGCGGCGATCGGCGCGTCAGCCTGCTTCGGTGCGGTTTGCGGTTCCTCGATCGCGACCGCGGCCACCATGTCGCGCATTGCGTTGCCCGAAATGCGCAAGGCCGGCTACGACGACGGCCTCGCGGCGGGAGCGATCGCTGCCGGCGGTTCGATCGGCATCCTGGTGCCGCCTTCGATCATCCTCGTGATCTATGGCGCCATCGCCGAGCAGTCGGTGCCCAAACTGTTCGCCGCCGCGCTGTTTCCGGCGCTGATCCTCACCGCAGCCTATGTCATGCTGGCGCTGCTCGCCGCACATCTGAACCCGGAACTCGCGCCGGTCGCCAAGACCAGTCCGTGGCGGGATCGCTTCGCCGCGCTGCGCCAGCCGTGGCAGTTCGTGCTGTTGTTCACGATGACGATCGGCGGGATCTACGGCGGCATCTTCAGCCCGACGGAAGCGGCTGCGCTCGGCGCATTCGGCGCTACTCTGCTCGGCACGATCGGTCGACGTCTCTCGATGGCTCAGCTGTTCCAGGCGGTCGAAAGCGCGGTCATCACAGCGGCGCTGCTGTTTGCCATCATCATCGGCGCGACCTATTTCGCCAATTTCATCGTGCAGACGCAGCTGCCGCAACTGCTTGTCAGCGCGGCGAAATCGCTGCAGCTGCCGGGGCTCGCGGTGATGCTCATCATCATCGTGGCCTATGTCGTGATCGGTTGTTTTCTCGAGGGGATCGGCATGGTGCTGATCACCGTGCCGGTGTTCCTGCCGCTGGTCGTGCAATATGGCTACGATCCCGTCTGGTTCGCGATCATTGTGGTGATCGTGGTCGAACTCGGGCTGATCCATCCGCCGGTCGGCATGAATCTGTTTGTGATCCAGGCGCAGGTGCCGGACATCCGCCTTGGCGCCATCTATCGTGGCATCCTGCCGTTTCTCATCGCGCCGTTCGTGCTGCTGGCGCTGCTGCTGTTGTTTCCGGAACTGGCGCTGTGGTTGCCAAAGGTGCTCTATGGCTGATGATCGTCTCGAGATCGCCGTTATCACCCAGGATGTCCCCGGTCTCGGGGCGCGGCTCGCGCAAGCCTGTCCGGACCTGGTGATTCATGCCGGCGCCACCGCAAACGACGTGCTTGACAGCGTCGGCTCGGCGCGCGTGCTGATGGGGCTGGCGCAAACCATCACGCCGCAACTGGTGGCGGCGGCGCCGCGACTGCAGTGGATTCACGCTTTGACGACGGGGATCGACCCGCTGCTGTCGATCGGCCTGCCCGAACATCTCATCGTGACATCGTCGCGCGGCATCCATGGACCGCAGATGGCCGAGATGGCGTTCATGCACATGCTGGCGCTGGCGAAGGGCTTGCCGCGCATGATCGAAAACCAGCGCCGTACGCATTGGGAGCGCTGGCCGCAGCGGCTGCTGCTGGGCAAGACCGCGGTCCTGGTCGGCGTCGGAAGCATCAGCGAGGAACTGGCCGTGCGTTGCAAGGCGTTCGGCATGCGCGTGATCGGCGTCAGCGATGCACGCAACGCCGCACGAAGATTCGAAGCAATCCGTCCACGTTGCGAGCTGGTCAGCGCCGCGCGAGAGGCCGACTTTCTGATTGTGCTCGCCGCCTATTCGCCGGATACGCGCCATCTGATCAGCGCCGAGATTTTGGACGCTCTGCAGCCGGATGCTTTCCTGATCAATCTGGCGCGTGGGCCGGTGGTGGACGAAGCGGCTTTGATTACCCGGCTGGAGCGACGTGCGTTTGCCGGCGCAGGCCTCGATGTCTTTGCCGTGGAGCCGCTGCCGGCTGACAGCCGGTTGTGGCACCTCGACAACGTGCTGATCACCCCGCATGTCGGCGGCATGAGCGATTGCTACGAGGAGCAACTGCTGCCGCTCATCGTTCATAATCTCCGTGCCTTCGCGGCCGGAGAAACCGGGCGGATGCGTAACCGCGTATCCATCAATGCAGCCGGAGTTGGCGCATGACCAGTCACGAGCGAATTCCCGTCCGGATCAGCGACCAGGAACTGGCGCGGCGCTGGTCGGCGTTGCGGACCGCGATGAAGCGGCGCGACGTCGATGTCCTTGTCGTCCAGGCAACCAACGACTGGCTCGGCGGCAATGTCAAATGGTTGACCGATATCCCCGCTAACAACGGCTATCCGCGTACCGTCCTGTTCTACGCCGACGATCTGATGACGGTGATCGAAATGGGCGTGTTCGACGGCCGGCGCATGCTGCATGGTGACGATCCCGTCCATCGCGGGGTCGGAACGATCCTGACGACGCCGTCGTTCCCGTCGGTCGACTATACCGTACGCTACGATGGCGAGCTTGCCGTTGGCGATGTGCTCGCGCGACGTCCGCGGCGGGTGGGATTCGCCGGCGGGTCCGGCTTTCTCGCCGGCTTCAGTGACGTCTTGCGCGAGGGGCTTGCAAACGTTGACCTCGTCGACTTCACCGAGGACCTCGACGCCTTGAAGGCGATCAAGAGTCCGGAGGAACAGGGGCTGATACGTCGTGCGGCGGCGCTGCAGGATGACGTCTTCGCGCATGTCTGCACCCTGATACGTCCGGGCTTGCGCGACATCGACATCACCTCGGCCGCGCAGATGAAGGCCCAGCAGCTTGGCAGCGAACAGGGGATATTTCTGGGGGCCTCGGCCAAGGTCGGCATCCGCTCACCCTTCATGGGGCGCCACTTCCAGGGGCGCACGCTGTCGGGTGGCGACCATCTGTCGCTGTTGATCGAGGTCAACGGGCCCGGTGGCTTCTTCTGCGAGATCGCGCGCACGCTCGTGCTCGGAAAAGCAAGCGCGGAGCTGCGCGAAGGCTTCGACGCGGTCAAGGACGCGCAAGACCACACGCTGTCGCTGCTGCGACCGGGAACGCCGGCGCGCGCCATCGCTGCTGCGCACGATGCCTACATGGTCGCGCATGGATTGCCGCCCGAACTGCGACTCTATGCCCACGGTCAAGGCTACGACATGGTGGAGCGGCCATTGCTCCGGCGCGACGAAGCCATGACGATCGCCGCCGGAATGCATCTCGCCGTGCACCCCGGATACGAGACCGCTGCGATCTTCGCGGTCATCTGCGACAATTATATTGTTGGCCCCGAAGGGCCCGGCCAATGCCTGCATCGGACCGAAAAGAAGATTTTCGAGATCTAACCGAGCTTCGTTCAGCACGGGAGCTGCGCTCCCTCGCCCCGCTCTTGCGGGGAGAGGGTTGGGGTGAGGGGACTTCGTTCCGCAACCGCTCAATTCGTAGGGGCACTGTGCCTTGCCCCTCACCCGAAATTCCCGCGTTCCGCGCGAATTTCGACCTCTCCCCGCAAGAGGGCGGGGAGAGGTGAACTGAGCCAGCGGACAGGCCGATTCAATGAAAAGCCTTCGTGCTCCAGGGAAAGCCATTCTGAACAAACCTTCGAGCCATCATATTATTGAAATTGGGAGATGTCTTGCCGGCAAGCGATCAGACTGATGTGTCCCATTGCAGTGGTCCGCTCGGCGTCGCTCCCGATATCATTTCAAACCCGAGGACGCGACGTTGCGCAGGTAGGCGCGCTGGAACGCCAGGAACGGGATCAGCGCGATCAGGCAGGCGATCGTGGTCGAGGAGAACAGCCGTCCCCAGGAGGTCTCCTCGAACGAGATGTTCCGCGTGATCGCGATCTGCACCATCATGTGGTCGGGCGACGGAGCGGCGACCAGCGGCCAGAAGAACGCCTCCCACTGCGTCATGAATTGCATCAGCGCCCCGGTGACAACCACGGGCCACGACAGCGGCAGCGCGATGCGGACGAAAATCAGCGGCCAGGAGGCGCCGTCGACCCGCGCCGCCTCGTAGAATTCCTTTGGCACGGCGACGAAGAACTGCCGGAACAGAAAGATCACGAGTCCGTTGGCGACCTCCGGCAGGATCAGCGCCCGGTAGCTGTCGACCCAGCCGAACCAGCGCACGATCTGGTAGAGCGGGATGACGATGGCCTCGAACGGCATCATCGCGGAGGCGAGCACCAGCACCAGCAGCAGCGCACGTCCCGGAAACTCGAACACGGCGAAGGCAAATCCGGCCGCTGAATTCACTGCGAGGCCGAGCATCATGGTCGCGACAGAGACGAACAGCGAATTCGCCAGCGCCCGGTAGAAGCCGGTCCCAGCGAGCGAGGTGTAGTTGTCGAGCGTCGGCGCGCTCGGAACGAAGGTGCGCCAGCCGAACTGGTGGCTGTTGGCGAAGATCTCCGCTGCCGGCCGCAGTGACGAGACCAAGAGCCAGATCAGCGGCGACAGCAGCACGATCGCGGTCGCAACCAGCATCGCATAGCGCCCGAGCCAGGCCCCGAATCGGGCCGCCGCACTGCGCTGGACCGCACTCACGCTTCGTTGTCCCCATGGCGCAGCAGCCGCAGCTGCAGGATCGCGACCACAATGGCGATCAATAGGATCACGCAGGAATAGGCCAGAGAGCGTCCCCAGTTCATGAAGGTGAAGGCTGCCTCATAGGCGCGGAACATCATCAGCGAGGTGGCGTCGTTGGGGCCGCCGCTGGTGATGATGTAGACCGGGGCGAAGAACAGGAAGTTCACCGCGGTGTCGGCGACCAGCACGAACGTCAGCGGCCTGCGCATCAGCGGCAGGGTGACGTGGCGAAAGCGTTGCCAGGAGCCGGCGCCGTCGATCAGCGCCGCCTCGTAAAGCTGCTCGTCGATGCCGAACAGGCCGGCCAGCAGAAACACCATCCAGTAGCCGCATCCCTTCCAGCTGGCGACGGCAATCATGGTGCCCAGCGCCTCGCCCTCGTCGCGGAAGAAGCCCTGCCGCGCGAAGCCCAACTGCTCGAGCAGTGCATTGACCGGCCCGAGTGTCTGATCGAGCAGCATCGACCACAGCACGGCAGTCAGGCCGATCGACAGCGTCATCGGCAGAAAGAAGGCGACGCGGAAGAAGGTGATGCCTTTTCCTGGCCGCAACACCAGCAGCGCCATGCCGAAGGCAATGGCAATCTGCAGCGGGTTGATGATGATGTTGAACAGCAGCGTGGTGCGTAGCGCGTGCCAGAAGCCGTCGTCGCCGAGCAGACTGGCGAAGTTCGATAGCCCGACGAAAATCTGATCGCCTTCAAGATTCTCGCGGTAGAGCGCGCCAATGGCCGCCAGCGCGATCGGCGCCAGGCGGAACACCACCAGGCCGAGCAGGGCCGGGGCCAGAAACAGCGCCGCGAGCCCGACCTCGGAGCTGAAGACGCGACGCCACCATCGCGGTCCGCTCCAGTTCGCTGCTGTTGCGGACAGTGGCGTCACGCGCGATATTTCGTCATTTCGCGGTCGATGTCCTTCGCCGCCCGCTGCAGGCGGGCGGCTGCGTCGGCCCCGCCCGTGATCTCCCTGATGGCAATGCGCAGGATGTCTTCGTATTCGCGCCAGCCGGGCGTCGCCGGGCGCGGCACCGCCGTATGATCGAGTTCATGGCGGATGATCTTCCAGCTCGGCGTGTCGAGCACGTCACTCATCGAATCCCAGACGCTTCGGATCACCGGCGGGTTGGCGCGCGCCCGGGCCTGCATCTCGATCGTCGCCGGCTCGGCGAAGAAGCGGATGAAGGCCTCGGCCGCGTCACGCTGTTTGGTGCGGGGGTTCATTCCGATGTGCCAGCTGCCCGTCGGGGTGACCGGCCTGCCACCGGCGAAATAGGGGTGGGCGGCCACAGTCCACTCCAATCCGTTGCGCGGACCGAAAATGCTCATGTTGAAGTTGGTGCCGAGGAACATGGCGGCGCGTCCGGTGGCGAACAGCTCCTGCGCCAGATTGACTTCGAACACATTGGGCGGGCTGATCTGATGCCTGGTGTAGAGCTCGCCATACCAGCGCAGCGCCTCGATGAAAGGCGCGCTGTCGACGAAGCCTGTCGCGGTAAGCCCGTCGGGCCCGATTGCGGTCGCGCCCTTCGACTGCGCGAGCGGCAGCAGCTGGTAGGGCCGCTCCGCCTGCTCGATCACCAGGCCCCAACGATTGTTCGCCCGGTCGGTCAATTTCGCCGCGACCTCCAGCACCTGCTCCCAGGTCCAGCGTCCCGCGACATCCGCCGGCGGCGGCGCAACGCCGGCGTCCGCGAACAGCTTCTTGTTGATGTAGAGCAACTGGCTGCTGGAGAACAGCGGCAGCGTATAGAGCTTGCCGCGGAAGCTGCCCTGCGCGCGGGCCGCCTGGGTGTAGCGGTCGAGATCACCGACGATCGCGTCCAGTTCCTGCAAGTGGTGGCGAACCGCGTAGGACGCCGTGAGCGGGCCGTCGGCGATGTAGATGTCAGGCGTAGGTCCCCGCGACTGCAGCCTGACTTCGGTCGCCTGGAACAGCTCGTTGAAAGGCAGCCGCTCGTCATGCAGGGTGATGGACGGATTCCGTTCCTTGAACGTGTTGAAGATCGGCGTGACATGCGCCTCCGGCCAGGCCTGCCAGATGACATCGAGGTCACCCGTCGCCGCGGCGAAGGCCGCGCCGCGGGCCGCGAGTGACGCGGCGCCGGTGGCCATCACGCCCAAGGTTTGTCGACGCGTCCACATGGCGTTGGTCCCCTGTTGTCAGGCGTCGTAGCTCGTCACCGCGTCGACCACCCTGTCGACCACCGCCGCACCATCGATCTCCAGCGCGACCAGCGCGTTGGACGGCAGTTGCGGTCGCGTCGCCGCAGCCGGCGCCGACTTGAAGACGCGCAGGTCGCATACCGTCGTCCCGCGCAGCTCGGGGCTCGCCAGCTCCATGTGCACGTGACAGGCGCGATGCTTGATCAGATCCGGATGAACGAAGGGCACCACCGCGCAGGAATCATGCATCGGCGCGCCGGCAAGGCCATAGACCGCGGCTGAGCGCGCTGCATAGAACTCCAGAAGGTCGCCCATGGTCTTGCCGACCGGCCCGCTTGATTGGCGCAGCCGCTTGATATGCGGCGCGCTGATCAGCGCCTGACGCGTCACGTTGAGCCCGGCCATCATCACCGGAATGCCGCAGGAGAACACGGCGGCTGCGGCTTCCGGATCGCCCCAAACATTGAACTCCGCGGTCGGCGTCACGTTTCCGATTGTGGTGCTGCCGCCCATGATGCTGAGACCCTTGAGCAGGTCCGGCAGTTTTGGCTCCAGACGCAGCGCGAGCGCGACATTCGTTAACGGCCCTACGGCGGCCAGCACGAGTTCGCCGGGCGCGCGTTTGGCCTCGCGGATGATGGTCAGCGCGGCGTGCTCGCCGGTGACGTCGCGATCGGGCTCCGGCATGTCGCCGCCGTCGATGCCGGACTTGCCGTGAAGGGTCTGTTTCTGCAGCTGCGGCTGCACCAGCGGCCTATCAGCACCGGCCGAGACCGGCACGTTCAACCGGGCCAGCGTGCAGAGCGAAAGCGCGTTTCGCGTGGTGTGCGCGAGCGGCGCATTGCCGTGCACGGTGGTGATGGCGACGAGATCGAGATGCTTTGCGGCGTAGAGGATCGCCATGGCATCGTCATGACCGGGATCGCAGTCGATCAGGATGCGGGTCATCGGAGCCATCCCTGCGCGCCCGCTGCGGCGACATCGCGGGATGCGCAAACGCGGCCAGGCCCGGCGCGGCTGAACAAGGCGCTCTCCTCATCATTTCAGAGGGTTACGCTCCCTCTTGCATACGTGTGCAACGCTAGCTAGCCTGCACTATGCTGTCAAGCTGGCGATCGACGAGATGATGGACGAAGAGCGACGGCGCTGGATCACCTCGCTGGAAGTCGCGCGGCTCGCCGGAGTCTCGCGATCGGCGGTCTCGCGCTGCTTCACGCCCGGGGCGAGCATCGCCGAGCGCACCAAACAGCGCGTCCTGAACGCGGCCGACCAACTCGGATACCGGCCGAATGCCATCGCCCGCAGCTTGAATACGCAACGCTCCGGCCTGGTCGGCGTGGTGGTCGCCGACGTCGGCAATCCTTTCTACGCAAGGCTGATCGAGGCGCTGGCCATCGAAATACAGGAGCGCGGTCGCGCGCCTGTGGTCTTCGTCGCGAAGGAAGCCGGCGCGACCGACGCGCTGCTGCGTGAACTGTTGTCGTTTCAGGTCGATGGCGTGCTGGTTGCCAGCGCGACGCTGTCGCTCCGCGTCACCCAGCTGTATCGCTCCGCCGAGACGCCCATCATTCTGCTCGACCGCATGGCGAGCGACGGTGAAGTCGTCACCGGTGACGTCAGCGCCGACAACGTCGCTGCTGCCGCCATGATCGCCGAGCTGTTCGCGACGACGGGCTGTCTGCGCCCGGCCTTCGTTGCGGGTCTCGAAAATACATCGACCAGCCTGGAGCGCGCCGCAGGCTTCGTGGCCGGACTCGATCGCCATGGGCTGAAGCTCGCCGCGCGCGACGTCGGCGCGTACACCTATCTCGGCGGACAAGCGGCGGCGCGCCGGCTGCTCGGTAAACGAGACCGACCGGATGCCATCTTCTGCGCCAACGACGAGATGGCGCTCGCGGCGGTCGACGTGGCGCGAAGCGAATTCGGATTGCGCATTCCCGGTGAATTGTGCGTCGCCGGATTTGACAACACCGTCTCGAGCGCGTTGGCCGCTTATAGCCTGACCACGGTCGATCAGGACATCGAACGGATGGCAGGCGAAGCGGTCAGCATGCTCGAGGCTTCGCTCAGTACCTCGTTCGCTGCGGAACGGTTGCGAATTCCCTGCCGCCTGATCAGGCGCGCCACCACGCGTTGACGTCACGCATCCGACACCACGGCGGTCGCCCTCATGATGCCGCCGACGCAAGCAGGCACGCGCTTGCTAGTCGTCCTGATTGCCGATAGAAATTACAGAGATACTTCAATCGCGCAAAAGAGTTCGCAGTTGACCGCCACGGTCGATCCCATCACCCGGTCCGTGGTCCAGCATCGCCTGAGTTCGATCGTGGCCGAGATGGGCGAAGCCATGCTTCGCACCTCCTATTCGCAGATCCTCAATTCCAGCCGCGATTTCTCGCTCGCGATCTGCGACGTCACCGGGCGGCTGATCGCGCAGGCCGACCACATTCCGGTCCATGTCGGCGCGCTGCCCTGGGCGGCCAAGGCGGTCGAAGCGCGCTTCAAGGACGTGGCGCCGGGCGACGTGATCCTGATGAACGATCCCTATCACGGCGGCAGCCATCTCCCCGACATCACGGTGTTCGTGCCCGTCTTCGCTGGCGAACGCCGGCTGTTCTGGACCATCGCGCGCGCGCATCAGAGTGACATCGGCGGCGCCACCCATGGCGCCTACAATCCGGATGCCACCGAGATCTGGCAGGAGGGCCTGCGCATTCCGCCGATCAAGCTCTCAGAGGCGGGGCGGCTGCGCGATGACATTCTGGACATGCTGGCGCTCAATGTCCGCAACGCCCACGATTTCCGCGGCGATCTCTTTGCCATGATCGGGGCAGCCCATCTCGGCGAGCGGCGCCTGCAGAAACTGTTTGCCGAGCTCTCCGCGGCCATGGTGGAAGCCGCAATCGAAGGCGTGCTGGACGCGGCCGAGCAGCAGGCGCGCAGCGTGATTGCGACCTGGAAGGACGGCACCTTCCATGGCGAAGCCTTTCTCGACGACGACGGGCGCGGCCATACCGACATCAGGATCGCCGCCGAAGTGACCAAGCGCGGCAGCGACATCGAGGTCGATCTTTCGGCCTCCGACCCGCAAGTGACGAGTTTCGTCAATTCCTCGCACGCCAACATGCATGCGGCGGTCGCGATGGCGCTGTTCTACCTGATCGATCCGGACACGCCGAAGAATTCCGGCGCGCTGCGGCCGCTCACGGTGGTGGCGAAGCAGGGCACCATCGTCTGGGCTGATCCGGGACGGCCGGTGACCTTGTGCACCAGCCATCCCTCGAACGAGATCGTGGAAGCGATCGTCAAGGCCCTGGCGGGCTCTTGCCCGGATCGCGTGATGGCCGGCTGGGGCCGCCGCTTCCGGATCGCGATCCAGGGCGAGAACCCGCGTACGGGCAAGAATTTCATCTGGCACCTGTTTCATGCCCGTCCCGGCGGCGGCGCGTCCTCAGGCGGCGACGGCTGGTCGTCGATCGGGGAGTGGCACTCGGTCGGCGGCCTCAAATTCGGCAGCATCGAGGTGGCGGAGGCGCGGTTTCCGCTGCATTTCCGTCACCACGAATTCCTGCCCGATTCCGGCGGCGACGGCGAGTTTCGCGGCGGGCTCGGCGTCGCGCTCGAACTGGCGTTCGAGACTGAAAAGGCCGCGCGTGGCAACACCGCGGGCGAGGGAACGCGTCACGGCTCCTGCGGCATGCTGGGCGGTGAGGATGGCAAGCCGCACCGCTATCGCCTGTTGTCGGCGGGCAAGCCGCCGCGCGAGCTCCGCACCAAGGAGACCGGCATCGAGATCTTGCCAGGCGATTGCCTGGAAATCCTCTCCGCGGGCGGTGGCGGGTATGGGCCGCCGGCCGAGCGCTCGGCCGACGCGCGCGAGCGCGACTACCGGCAGGGCCTCGTCACCGTCGATCCTTCCAAGGTGCGGGCGCCCTGAACATGCTGGCGATCGGAATTGACGTCGGCGGCACCTTTACCGATCTCGTCGCCATCGATGCGACCGGCCGCACGGTGTTTGCGAAATCGCCAACGACACCGTCAGACCAGTCGATCGGCGTAATGGCGGGGCTGGACGAACTGGCGCGCCGGCTCGGCCTCTCCACGGCCGAGATGCTGGCGCGCACCGAGCGGCTGGTTCACGGCACGACGGTTGCGACCAACGCGCTGCTCGAGCGCAAGGGCGCGCGGGTGGCGCTGCTGACGACACAGGGTCATCGCGACATCTTGGAAATGCGCGAGGGATTGAAGCCCAACCGCTATGACCTGCGCTCGCCGCCGCCCGAACCGCTGGTGCCGCGCGAGCTGCGCATCGGCGTCCGGGAGCGGCTCATGCCGGACGGCGAGGTGCTGATCCCGCTCGATCAGGACTCGCTCGGTGAGGCGATCGCCGCGATCAGGGACTCCGGGGTGACGTCGGTTGCGATCTGTTTCCTGCATGCCTACCGCAACCCGGCGCATGAGGTCGCAGCAGTCGAGCGGCTCGCCCGCGAACTGCCCGATATCAGCGTGTCGTGCTCGAGCGACGTGCTGCCGCAGATCAAGGAATATGAGCGGGTCTCGACCACGGTCGTGAACGCCTATGTCGAGCCGGTGGTGCGGCACTATCTGGCGCGGCTGGAACAGCGCCTGATCGACGCCGGCCTGAAGGGCGTACTCTTTATCATTCTGTCGCATGGCGGCATGGCACCGGTCGCGGAGGCCGCGCGCCTTGCGGCGGCCACCGTGCTGTCGGGCCCCGCCGGCGGCATGTCCGGCTGCCGGCGCTGCGCCGCCATGCTCGGCATCCCCGACCTGGTTGCGTTCGACATGGGCGGCACGTCCACCGACATCTCGCTGATCTCGGACGGCCGGGTGTCGTTGTCGGCCGATGGCGGACTGGCCGGCGAGCGCATCGCGCTGCGCAGCCTCGACATCGCGAGCCTCGCGGCCGGCGGCGGCTCGATCGCTGCGGTCGACCGAGGCGGCATTTTCCGCGTTGGCCCGCAGAGCGCCGGCGCCATGCCGGGGCCGGCGGCTTACGGCAATGGCGGCGTGGCCGCGACCGTCACCGACGCCAACATCGTGCTCGGCTATCTCGATGCCGACGCTTTCATGGGCGGCCGGCGCCCGCTCGATGTCGCAGCCGCAGAAGCCGCGATCGATCGCCTCGCGGCCGCGCTGAAGCTCAGCCGCATCGAGGCGGCGGCCGGCGTGTTCCGCCTGGTCAATCTGAAGATGGCCGACGGCATCCGCCTGATGACGGTGCGCCGCGGCGTCGACCCGCGGCGCTATGCACTGTTGAGCTTCGGTGGCGCCGCCGGTCTGCATGCGACCGAGCTTGCGCGCGAACTCGACATCGCGCGCATCATTGTGCCGACCACGGCCTCGGTGCTGTCGGCCTGGGGCATGTTGACCTCGGACCTGCGCTACGAAATCTCCCACACCCATTTCGAGACCGGCAGCCGCAGCACGGCCGCGCAGGTGCGGGAGATATTTGCCGGCCTGGAGACGCGCGCCCTGCAGCGGCTGCGTGGCTGGTTCGATGGCCCGGTCAGGATCGAGCGCTCGGCCGAGATGCGCTATGGCGAGCAGATTTTCGAGATCGACGTGCCGCTCGACGGGATCGACCTCGATGCGCCGACGCTGATCGCGGACATCGAGACGCGTTTCCACGCCCGCCACGAGGAGCTCTACACCTACGCCTCGCGCGACCAGGACGTCGTGTTCGTCAACGCGCGGGTCGCCGCCGTCGGCGCGGTGTCGGTGCCGAGTACGGAGGCCAGCGCGGTCGATGCGGGGTCGGCCTGCGCGCCGCGCTCGCGTCGCCGGGCCTTTTTTGGCGCCTGGTGCGAGGTCGACGTCTATGCGCTCGACGATTTGAAGCCGGGCGCCCGGCTGACCGGTCCCGCCATCATCGAGGCCGAGACGACGACGGTCGCGATCAATGCGGGCGATGAGCTTGTGGTCAACGGGCTGGGCTGGCTTGATGTCCGCATCGCAAGGCAGGGCCCGAGCCGTCGTATTGGGTGATCCGGGGTCGTCACTCCGCTATGACCACCGGTCACGACGAGATGCTCAGTCTCGCGGCTTCCTCGTAGAATTGCACGGCGGCCTGATGCAGCCGGTCGTCGACGACTCCGTCGCTGTTGGCAAACATCTGCGGGTTCGGAGGGCCGGCGTGCAGGAATGCAGTGCGCTCGTCCGGCGACAGGCTGCTTGCTCCGCTCGCGGGATCGGTGAAGATCTCGCAGGTCGCCTGGTTCTGGCGCTGCACGATCGCCTCCATCGTCCGCATCTGAGCTCCGAGGTGTTTCAGTGCCTGCTCCAGGTCGTCGAAGATCGCGCCCGCCGGCATGTTCGAGCCGACGCCGCCGTCGACCCAGCTCATCTCCGCCTCGCCGCCGTCGCATGTCGGCGATGTGAAGAAATAGGGGATGCTCATGGAGATGCGGCCGGCGACCGCGATCGGCACATGCGGCGTATCCTTGGCATTGAAATGGGCGAGCGTCTCGTCGGTATCGTTCCAGCCGGTCAGGGTCAGCGCTTTGAATTTTTCAGGGGCGACCTTGGACAGGCTTTCGAGGTCGCGGAACGTCACCATCTGGATGGTGCGATCGATTTCGAAGTTCTGGTGTCGCAACCCTTCCAGCGCGTCGGCGTCGTCCGCGTCGATCCGGCGCTCCGCCACGGCCGCCGCCATCTTGGCCTGGCCGTCGTCGCTGTCGAGAAAGGACTGGACGCTCTTCGCGGATTCCCGGTCGACCAGCTCCATGGCGGCGCCGGCTTGAAATCCCATCATGCCAAACTTCAGTTGCGGATACTTGGTATCCCAATTGGGTGGCTTGTCCTTGAAGCTCGCCATGTCGTGCGCATCCGATATCTTCTGGGATTGCTCTGCGCTCAGACCCGCCGCGAGCAGGGCGGCCGCGAGCGCGCCGGCCGAGGTTGCCACGACCTGTTTGACATCGTTTGTCATGCCATCCTTCTCAAGCTCCACCAGGGTCGGCGGATAGCCGGCGGCCTTGGTGCCGCCCCTGAGCACCAGATTTTCGATCTCGGCGGCCTGCCTGATGACGGAGAACTGGATCTCGTCGGTGCCGTTGAGCCGAAACGGAACGACCTCGACCGGATGCGTCTCTCCGTACTGCTGGCGCGTCGCGATGATCTTCTCGGCCGCGAGGCGATTGGCGTTCGCCGCCGCGCTCCGCGACGTCACGGCCTCGTCGACCGTCGTCTCCCAGCGCGACTGCGGCGTCATAGCGGCGGCATCTTTGATGTTCGGCATGGCGGGCTCCAGGACTGTCCGGATATCGGCGTTCCGGAAATTGCGGGCGATGTTGATCGGCTGTTCGGATCAGCCGCTCAGTTGCGAACAACGATCGCGTCGTATTCGGCCCAAACAAGGGCCCGCATGCCCGTCAGGTGCGGAAGTTGGATGCAGTTTTGCCGATAGATGACGATGCCGCGTCAGTGGGGTCGAAGACGCCTTCGCTCACGCAGCCGCGACCAAGGCCATGTCGAGCGGCGGCAGGACCCGGTCGATGACCAATACCGACAACAATTGCTCATCCGAGTGGGCGACGTGCGAGACAGGAAGCCGTGGATGCGTGGCAATGTCCTCCAGGTGTTCGTCGGGGATGTCCACGATGCGTATCACCTGGTCGATCACGAGGCCGGCAAGCCCGCCTTCGATCTGGACGACTGCGCACGGCGGATGAGGATCCAGACCGGCGTGCTCGATCCCCCTGCGCAGATCGAGCACGGGGACCATGGCGCCTCCGACGTCGGCCATGCCATGGAAGCCCGTCCCCGGTTGTGGCAACGGCGTCAGGACGATGGAGGCTTGAATTCGCTCGACCCGGTCGACCGGAAGCGCGAAAAATTCCCGGCCGATCCGCACCGCAAGCAGCTTGTGGGAGTACTTCGTCGAGTCCAGGATGATTTCGATCACGGCCGATGCGGTAAGCTCGCGTGGCACGAGTTCCGAGACCGCATCGCCGACTTGCCGGGTCAAGGCGACGAGGTCGATAATCCCGACGATATGCTCGGTCTCGAGGACAAAATAGCTGGTGACACCCGCCATGTCCCGCGGCACGCCATGGATGGCCGAACGGTGTATGCGCTCGATGCCGACGGCGCGATCGATCATGAGGCCGACTTCGCCGGCGCCGGGGACATTCACCACCAGCGTGATCGTGGATTGGGAGATCGATGGCCGTCCAAGCAGCATGGCGGTCGAAAGCACCAGCAGCGGAACACCCCTGCGGTCGATAATCCCTGCCACCCAGGCTGGCGCTTGCGACATCGAGCGGATGACGCGCGGGATGATAAGCTCGACAATGTCCGAGGTCGGTACGGCATAGCTCTCGCCGGCAATTTCGACGACCAGCAAAGGCAGACGCTCATCGACCTCATCGGCAGACGGCTGGCCGTCGTCGACGTCATCAGCCGCATTCGCAATCAGGGCCTCGCCGCTGACGCCCTCGGCCGGATGCATTCGCTGCTCGGACGTAAGCCTTGCATAGTCAAGCACATGCCACTCGGCGCCCAAAGCCTCGAACCGCGCCGTGAGCAGCGGTTGAGCGATGCGATGCAGCTCATCGGTCGGTCTGGTGGCTTCAATTTCGATCTGGACCATGCCGGTGACCTGATCGACGCGCAACGCCCGGATATCGTCGCTGGCCGCGACCACCACGAGCACCCCGCCGTCGCGCCCCGCCTCGCCCAGCACGGCGGCCAGCGACATCTGCGGAACCACCCTGCCAACCGCCATGACCAGCCCTTCCACCAGCTCGGGGCTGAAAGGAAGCGGCGTCAACGGACGCGTCTCTTCCACTGACAGCACGAGGTTCAGCGGGATCGCGACCCGCCGCCCGCCGGCCACCGTGCACAGGAAATCGAGTCGCTCCATGGTCGATCTACTTTTCCGTCAGTTTCCACGCCCCAGCCCATTCTCCGGGACTCCGAAGGCCCAGTCGCCGGCAGCGCTGAGCGAGTACGCCGGCCATGATGTCATCGGGATTGAGGTCCTTGGCGCGCGCGAGATGCGCCTGCGCGACGACGAAATCACCCGCCAGATAGGCCGCGACGCCGGCATCGAACTCGTCGAGCCAACCGGTCGCGGCGGCGGTGTCCTCGACAAAGATCTCGAAGATCTCAGTCGGCGTCTCCCGGCCCTGCAAGATCACGACATCCAGCTTGCGCGCGGGAACCGGTCGGGTGAGCCGTTTATGAGTCTCGCCGCAGATCAGGATATTGGCCCCATAAGTCTTTGTGAGGCCCTCGATACGCGAGGCCAGGTTGGCAGGGGCCCCGATCACAGTGTAGTTCATTCGCTCCGGTGAGCCGATCTGACCCGCAATGGCCGGCCCGGAGCCAAGCCCGATGCCGATCTTGAGGACGGGGCCGCCGCGAAGTTCGTTCATCAGTTTCAACGCGCGATGCATTCGGCGTGCGGCGGCCACGGCGCGATCGGCGTCGTCGCCGCGCGATGTCGGGACACCGAACAGCACCATGATGGCGTCGCCGATGTATTTGTCGATGATGCCATCCTCGGCTCCGATCACGTCGGCCATGTAGGAGAAATACTCGTTCAAGAGATCGACGACCCGCCGTGCGCCGAGCGTTTCGGCGAGCGGCGTAAAGCCGCGAATGTCGGCGAACAGCACCGAGACCTCGCGCATCGCGCCTCCGAGCGCTGCTTCGGAGTCGTCGATCATGGCCTTGGCGACGTTGGACGACATCGTCTTTTCCAGCAGCGACTGCATGCGGCGCTTCAGCGCGATGTCGTCGAGCAGCACCAGCGCGCCGCACGGCTTGCCGGAAACGACGATCGGCCTGATGACGCGCCGCGCCGATATCCATTCGCCATCCGGTTTGGCGATATTGACATCGGCGGGAATCGAATCTCCGCTCCCACCGATCGCGTCCCAGATTTCCTGGCCGAGCGCGTAGTTGAATTCGTCGCAAAGAGTCCCAACGGTGCTGCCATTGGGGGTGAGGTCCCAACCCTGCAGAATGCGACGCGCCGCCGGATTGGCGCGGACCAGGGCTCCCTCGGGGTTGAACACGAGTACGCCGGTCTCAAGGCCGTCGAGCAGCTGGTCGCCGATCCGTCCGATCGAAAAATCAACCGACTCAAGGAAGCGAAGCGGCTGATCCTCGTTTCCCGGCGGCGTGGCGTCGACGATGGGCGGCAGGCCCAGGGTCTTGCGCAACACGGCGACGATCTTGGATTCTCTCATCTGCTTGAGATCAAGACTTACGCTTCCGGACGGCTTGGCGATTGTTGCAACCGCGCCCAGACGCAGCGCCTCCATGCGTTCAGCCGAATCTTCCTTGCCGACAAAGTTGGACAGGATGACGACTTTGCAGGTCGAGCGCAGTCCAAGGCGCCGCAGCGTCTCCAATCCGGACATTTCCGGCATCTCGATATCCAGCAGGACGACGTCGGGCTTGAGCTGGCGCACCTTTTTCAAGGCGACCATGCCGTTCTCGGCGGTGTCGACCACCTCGAGATCCGGATCGCTCTCCACAATCTGCTTCACCACGTTGCGCATGATGAAGCTGTCGTCGACGACCAGAACTCGCTTGCGCGCTCGCTCTTCCGCGATTGGCGCTTCCCGCATGTTCATGTCGATGTCCTTCTGTCGTCGACGCCGCGACGGACCGTCAATAGCGCTCTTCGGATCCGGCGGCGCCAAAAGAAGCGTTGCAGCGCAAGCTCCTTGCGCGGCCGAACGCAAAACAGATATTGCTGCGCGGCCTGGTCGTGCCAAACGCCGAGGAAGCGGTCCCTCAAATGCGCCACCGCGTGCGGCAGCGGCTTTATGACGTCGGGATCGCAACGCAGCAGCGAACCGACCTTGTCGACGAAAATGCGGGTTTCAAGCCGGCCGGGGTCCGCGACGCGCAGGGTGACCCCGTGATCCGGCGCCCCGCCGACCTTGCTGCCGGCGAGAACCCGGCCATCAAGCAGGAGCGACTCGCGCCGTGCCCGTCTGCCCTCGAACGGCTCGGGCCTGCCCTTGAAAACCTCGATCGAATCGACGTCCGTACTCGGAACGAGAAATCGATGCGGACCACAGCGGATCTCGATGAACTCGCTCAAGCTGGTTTCTCCTGTTCCGGCGCCGCCGTTTGGACCGGAATCCGGAGTCCCGAGATCGAAGCTTTTCTGGCCAGCTCGAACACCCCCTCGGGATCGAGGACAAGGACGATGCGGTCAACACCCACGCTCGTGATGCCGCCGATGCCGGGAAGTGCCGCGACGCGGGGGTGAGCCTCGCGGATCAGCATTTCACCGCGTCTGAGGATGCGATGGACTTCGATACCCATTCGCTGCCCCGCCCACTGACACAACACGATCGGCAGGTAGGCCTCATTCGCCGAGGCGGAAGACGGGAGGCGAAGCAGCTCGGTGAGCTCGAACACGGGCAAGAATCGTTCGCGCAGCAGAATCGCACGCTGACCGTTGACGAACTGCACGCCGGCCGACGGAAACATCAGCGTCTCGGTGACCATCGATTCGGGAAAGCCGATGTATTGAACGCCGGTGTCGGCAAGAAGCATCGGCTGAATTGCCGCGGAGAGCGGCAGGTCCAGCTTGAACGTTGTTCCGCAACCGGCCTGCGTGGCGATGTCGATCTTGCCGCCCAGTTTGGTGACATGGACGAGCACGACGTCAAGGCCGACCCCGCGGCCGGAGACGTCGGTGACCGCTTCCTTGGTCGAAAAGCCAGGCGTGAAAATGAATCGCGCCAGCTGCTCGTCGCTCATGCGATCGATCTCGTCCTCGGACGCAAGCCGCAGCGACATGGCGCGCTGCTTGACCCGGTCGATGTCGATGCCGCGACCGTCGTCGCTGATCTCCATCATGATTCGGTTGCCCTGCTGCCGCGCGATCAATCGCAGGACGGCCTTTCTGGGCTTTCCCAGGGCGAGACGATCGGCCTCTGGCTCGATACCGTGGTCGATCGCATTGGTCAGCATGTGCGTCAGGGGATCGGCGAGCATGTCCGACATCCCCTTGTCGATGCGGATACCACCGGTGTCCGCGACAAAGCTCACCTGTTTGCCATACGCACGCGCGGTGTCCCGCACGAAGCGGGGGAAGCGTCCCACCAGGCTTTCCAGCGGAATAACGCGCAGGCCCAGCGTGCTCTCATGGATAAGGCTGAGCAAGCGCCCGACGTCCGCCTCGACCGAGGTAAATTCACGATGCTGACGTCCGACGATCTCGATATCGGCCTGCAGCTGGGGTGCGTGCGTGACCGCGAAATCCGAAAGCCTGCGAAGCGCGTCCGGTACTTCGGTTTCCGTGGCGAGCACGTTGAGCCGGCTGCCGATCGAGAAAAACTCGCCGACGCGACCGAACAGCTTGTCGAGCACCATGACCGGCACCCGGACTTGCGTCTCTGCGGCGCGCTCGGGACCTGCGTTGGTCGACCCGGATGCGAGGGAAAATTCGCCGCGGGAACCTCCGGGGTCGAGGCGGCGCAACTCACCGACACCATCTCGCACGGTTTCGGCGCCGCTGCCCGGTGGATCGGCGTCGAGCAGAAGCACCGCAATCCCGTCCTTGGCGTCCCGACTGACGCTCTTGCCAAGCAGTGGGTCATGCGGCGCGAGACTTTCCAGGCTCGCCGGCGTCACCTCCGGGATGACGACTTCCTTCAAGGTTGCGCCCGACCCGTCGAGCAACGTGGACAGTCTTTCGAGCCGGCGCGGCGGTCCGGGCGTAAACAGCTTGGCGTCGAGACCGAGGCTCCGCAAATGCAACTCGATCTCTTCGCCGGCATGATACGGGGCGCACGCCGCCTCACGGAACTGCACCACAGAGCCGTCGATGCCGGATCCATTTTCGAACCTGGCCTTGAGCAAGGTCAGAGCCTCAACCAGCAAGGCGTCGCGATCGCGGGGAGCGGCAATCGTCTTCGGCAGGTCGGGCACGAGGTCCGCGATCAGACGGCCGGCCTGCGAACTCGACTCGACGACGTCGCATAGCGGAATGCAGCCTCGCATCAGCCCAGGTCGTGCGCCCGCCGAGGCGGCCAGCGCCTGGTCGAGACGTGTCAAAAGGGTCGTGCGCAGCAGATTGCGCACCAAGGCGACTGCTTCCGGCACGCCGCAGTCCGCACCGACCAAGCTGCTGAACTGCGCCGCCTGGTCGATCAACTTGGCAAACGCACAGATGCGCTCCGCGCCGGTTTGAGCGACGACGCGCTGGGCGGTCAGCCACAGGCCTTCGAAGCCCAGGCGTTTGCACGCGAAACCAAGCGCGTCGATGGCCGCGTGGAGACCGTCTTCGTCATGATTGACGATCGATTGCGCGGCCTCCTGCAGGATTTCTTCCAACAACTCGGCGAAAGCCCGCAACGTTTCCAGATCGTCGCCGAGCAATCGCCATGGCCCGTGGTCGGGCTCGCCGGCGATACGCTCCGCTGAGCCGTCGTCCCCTGGCGCGAGCGTCGCTGTACGCATGGCCTCGATCATGTCGGCCGGAGCCTGCCATCCGAGCGGTTCGGCGAGCGCGTCCTTCAAGGCATCACTGGCGGCGATCAGCAGTTCCTGCAGCTCCGTGTCGAAGTCTCGATAGCCTGATCGCACGGGCGACAGCAGGCTTTCGGCCTGATGCGCCAGGGTCTCCATCCCGCTTGCGGCGAACGCACGCGCGAGCCCCTTGATCGAATGGAATTCGCGCAGCAGCAGGTCAATATCGGCGCGCTTCAAGCCATCGGGCCCGGGCTGGCTGAGGACAGGCTCGATAGAGACGAGGTGCTGGTCGACCTCGACGTTGAACTGCGAAAGCAGCTGTGCGTCCACGCGAATGCTCACGGGGCGTTCTCACGCAAGCTCTGGACCAGGTCCAGAAACCACAGCGCGTAGGCCTCGCGATCGGCGCCCGCCAGGCTGGGCGAGGCCGCTCCCGAAGGCTTGGGCAAGACCGCGTCGGCACCTGCGCGTCGCCAAACGTCGGCGTTTTCCGAACCCGGCCATGTATTGTGCCCGACCGCGACCACGATCGAGCGCGTGATGAGCGAGAGCGTCGTGATCAGCGGGCCGGCCTCGACGACTGAATCGGTATCGATCGCAAAGACGTCAGGAAGGCTTCGCTGCACAATCGCAATCGCTTCTTCCGCGTGCGCATGGCTCACGGCCAAGTCCGATGTCGACAATGCCGCGGCGGCGGTGGCAAATCCCGGATCCTCGGTGACCAGCAGAAGCGAGGTCATTCAACCCTCCACAACCGCCGCAGTTCCGGTCGTCTGGGCCATCGACCAGCGCGACAGGCGCTCGGCAATATCAGGCACGCTTGCGACCACCACCGACGGGCAGGCCGCGCGCGCCGCCGACGGCATCCCGGCAACGACGCAACTGGCGAAATCCTGAACGATCACCCGGTCGCCCTGCGCCGCTACGTCGGCAGCGCCGCGGGCGCCGTCGGCGCCCATGCCGCTGAGCACGACGGCAATCACCGCAATGCCGGCCTCGGCGGCCGAGCCGAACAACAGGTCGGCACTGGGGTGAAAGACGTTGCCGGCGACCTCGGTCGCGACCAGGCGGAATAGTCCGGTCGGCCCGCGTACGAGACGGTAGTCCGAGCCGCCGCGCAGGACCACCACTTGCGCTTTCGACGGGACGTCGCCGGGGCCCCGCTCGATCACGTCGAAGCCTGATTCGGTGGCGAGATAGCGCGCGAAGCCGACGGTCTGGTCGGCCGGCATATGCTGGGCGATCAGCACCGGCAACCTTGGCGGACCGAAATGACGCAGCAGCAAGGTGATCGCACTCGGGCCGCCTGTCGACGCCGCGAGGAGTATCAGTTCCGGTCGCCGCCGCCGTTTGCGAACACCGGAATCAGGCTCAATCCGAATCGGCAAAGCCGGGCCCGGACGCGATCGAATGCCGCGCTCGACGGCGACTTCGTCGAGCGCCGCGGACAGGGATGACGCAATTGTCCCCATATCGAGGGTTCCGTCGACGACCCCGGAGATCACTCGCAACGTTGCCGTACCTGTTGCCGGCATGCCTCCCTCATGCGTTGCGATGACGAGCGCGCACCCAAGGTGCCGCTCGATCGATGCGATGAGCCGGTCGCCGTTCGGAGCCGTCAGCAGGACACTGTCGATGATCGCGACGTTGATGCCACCTCCCGCGACGACTTTCGCCGCTTCCAACGCTGTCGCGGTTTCCGTGCACACGATGCGCCCGCCACGGCGGCGCAATTGCTGGACCAGCGCGATACGCAGGAACGTTGAGGGCGACGCAACCAGGACCGTACTCAAGGCACGGCCGCCGTCTTGAGATAGACTGTCGCGAGATCCGTCCCGATCGCCTCAAGCGTGCCGCTTGCCCGCGGCATATCGGCCGGGCCGAGCATGAGCACGCCGCCGGGACGCAGCGCTGCAATGAGGTTTTCCTGGGCTCGCCGATTGGCGGAGTCGTCGAAATAGATCAGAAGATTTCGACAGACGACGAGGTCGACTTCGGAGACCGGCGGAGGATCAAGCACGTTATGGCGCATGAACCGCACGCCGCCGCGCAGGGCTTCCGGAACCGCCCAGACCCGCGTCTCTTCGCAACCGATCCCGAAATAACCGGCAGCCCAGGACGGAATGGCACGAAAGCTGTCCAATCCATGCAGCCGCTCGTAGGTGCCTAGCTTTGCGGCCGCAAGCGATGTCTCGCTGAGATCGGTTGCGAGGATGGAAACCGGAATGACCTCGCCGAACGCGCGCGCACGGTGCGCCTCGCGCGCCAGAAACGCCACGGTCCAGGCCTCCTCGCCAGTCGAACAGCCGGCGATCCAAACCGTGAGCACGGGCCGTCCGGCATTGCGCCGCTCCGCATCGAGACGCGGCAGGATGTCGTCGCGAAGGAAGTCAACCTGAGCAGTGTGGCGGAAGAAATAGGTTTCGTGCACCAGCATCCGTTCGACGAAATCGATCCACTCCCGATCGCTTGGGGATGCGGCGATCATGCGCTGGACATAGGCGAGACGGTAGCCTTCCTCGACGCCGGCGAGACTGGAAACCACCTTGCGGAGCGCGTCGGTCGTCCTCAAGCCAACACGCCGTGTGACCGCCTCGGCGAGGCGCGAGGTCGTTGAGTCCGCGGGGGGCGCGACGAGGTTCATGCCGCCTTTGATCCTTCCGTCCGACTGTTCAAGCCGTCTTGAATTGAGCCAGCCGGGTCTTGGTTTCATTGGCGAGCTGCGACAGTTGCACCATGGTCGCCGTGATTTCCTCGGCGGCAGTCGAGTTTGACGTCGCAATGGAGCGCAACTGCGACACGCTGCCGTCGATCTGGGTGATGGTCGCCTGCTGCTCCTCGACGGCCGCGGCGGAGGAATGAATCATTTGCGTCGTCTGATCAGTCTCCGCGGCAATGCCCTGGATCGCACTGCGCACGGCTTCGGCGGCGGACTTGCCTTCATTGGCATCGCTGCCCGCCCGCTCCACGATGTCGGTGATCAGCTTTGCATTCTGGCCTGCGCTCTCGGCGAGCTTGCCGACCTCCTGGGCCACGACGACGAAACCCTTGCCGTGCTCGCCGGCCCGCGCCGCCTCGATCGCGGCATTGAGCGACAGAATATGGGTCCGATTGGCGATCTGCGCGATCACCTCCGTGATCTGGTTGACCTTGCGGCTGTTCTGGGCGATCGCGTCAACGATGCTGGCCAGTCGTTCGACCGACAGCAGGCCCTTTTGAACAAGCTGAGACGCCGTATTCGCCTTGTCGCTGGCGGCCTTGGTGTTGTCGGAGACGCTCTTGAGTGCCTCGGTCGACTCCCGGATCGCCGCCGCCACCTGTGTCAATGCAGTGCTTTGACTTCGCGCGCCATCCGAGACCTGTCCCACCGCGGCACTGGCCTCGCCGACCGAGATCGCCGTGTGACGCGTCTTCTCGCCGAACTCCTTGAACGCCACGTTGGTCGTATCGAGCAGGCGATTGACCTGAGCGCCGATGTCCTTGAGGAATCCGACCTTGTTCTCCAACGGCACGCGGATCGTGAGATCGCCGGCCGCGGCACCCGAAATGACCTCGCCGATCTCCCGCGTGGTGGACTCGGCGGTCAGCATCGCGGCGATCTTGTCGGCATTCTGCTTGAAGACATCGACCGCCTGCGCCATGGCGCCGAGCTCGCTGCGGCGACCCATTTCCGGAATCTCAACGGTACCGTCACCGGCCGCGAGCCCGGTCATGGCGCGCGTCATCGCGTTCAAGGGCCCGACGATGCCCCGAATGATCAACCAGGCGACAATGGAGCCGATGAGAAGTGCAAAGATGCTCGCACCAATCTCCACATTGGTTCCCGAATTTGCGGTGACCATGGCGCCCTTTTCGATGTCCTCGGCGAAGCCTGTCAGCTGCAGCCGCAGATCCTTCAGTTGGGCCAGGAAAGCCGGTTCCGTTTCCTGGAGCTTGCCATAGCTCTGCAGCATCGATCGTGCGGCAACCGCGGCATCCTTGACGACGGACAAGAGATGGGCAGCGGCGTCGTTTGGCAGCGACACATCGCTGGCCGCCTGCATCGCAGCGTCATAATTTGCCAGCGTTACCTCGGAGGGATTGAGAACGACAAGCTGTGCTGCCTCGGCGATACGCTGGAGCAACCCGACGTCGCGTACGGCGTTGCTGTTTGCCTCACTATCCGGTCTGGGAACCACGGGGAGAGCAATGGGGTCCACCGAAGGTTGTGCGGCAGGCGTCAGGGCAACGATTCCCGCATCGCTCGCGCGCTGACCGCGGGGTGCGAGGTTGGAGGATTGTGACCGCGCCAGTCCTGTCGTTCTCAGGCCAGACGGAGCCGAACGGCGAGCGCTGTCGAAAGCGGCCAGCCGCTGAACCGGAGGCTGCGCGGCCTCGTGCTCCTTTTCCTTCTTCGCCGGCGTGGGCAGCGCTGCCGGAGACAGCGCGGCGAATGCCTCACGAATGCCCGTCACACGCACGCCAAGCGCCTTGCGATCATGAATGACGGCGTCCGCCGAGGCAAAATAGTTGCGAAGGTTTTGCCGCGCATCCAGCATGGACTGCTTGCGACCGGGGTCGCGCACGAGTTCCAGCGCCTGATTGAACGCGGCATCGGAATCAGCCTTCCGCGTCAAGTAGACTTTTTCGTCTTCGTCCGACGCGGCCTGAACATAACCCACCACACGCCGGTCCGCGCCAGCGAACTCGCGGATGCCAACGGTCACGAACTGCAACTGCTTGGCGACCCGAATGCTTTCGGACATCGCCTGCGAAATTTGTGATATCGCGTACCAACCCGCCGCCGAAATCACCACCGACAGGGTCATGAGAAGAATCGCAAGCCCCAGAATACGCGATCGAATTGACAGATTTCCAAACATAGCAAAGTGATCCTAGGTCAGAGGCGTTCCGCTGAACTAGGCCCTTAGGCAACGCAAATTTCTGGATTGACTTGCGCTAGCGCCGATCATCGCTGCAACCACCCATTTGCGATGAAGGGACGAGCTAAGAGCCAGCTTCCAAATCAAAATGCTCGGGGACGGCCGACTCAAGACCAAACTGTGGCTGAGTTACGCCCATGGCACGGTCTTTCGTGGACCGCGCGAGAGAACACCACCGGACGTTTCGAATTATGTCGCCGAAACCTGGCGGCCTTGCTTGCCGCTCGGCGGCAGCTCGGTTCCGCGGAGAAGAATGGCTGCCCGATGCAGGACCTGACGGTATGCCACCAGCGCCCACAATTCGCCGTCGCGAAGCTGCAGCGCCTGCAGCAATTGCTTCTGCACCTCAAAGGTTTGTTTCCACTCGGCCACGGAATGATGGCATGCGGACTGCCACTGCAGCTTCATGACCAGCGTTTCATGACATTTCTTGAGCGTCTTGTTGCCTGCCACGGCAAACACCGTTGCGACAAATTCGCTCTCGACCTCCATGTAGGAGGGCTCGTCGCGCTGGTCCAAATGCTGAAGCATGAGCTCATGCATGGCCTCGAGCTCGGCGAGGGCGTCATCGCTGATGCGTGCGCAGGCAATTCGCCCAGCCAAAGCAGCGAGCGCGCCGACAATCGGGATCAGCTCATTGATCACGTCGTCAGTCACCCGCTGCACCACCGCGCTTCGGTTCGGCATCAGCTGAACCAGACCTTCGGTCGAAAGTATCTTCAAGGCCTCCCGAAGCGGCGTCCGCGAGACGCCGAATCGGGCGCACAGCCGTGGCGTATTGATCCGCGCGCCTGGCCGCAATTCACCACGGGTGATCATGTCGCGAAGCCGGTCGGCCAGTTCGTCAGGCAACGCCTGACGCTCGATCACTCGTTTGCGTGAACTGAGGACGCCAGCCGGCGGATTCTCGACTTTCTGGTAATCCATGGGAACTCCAAGTGAACGCGTCTTGCCGATAGAGTAGTCTCGCCATTATCCCGCTGGTTTCCTTCCGCGCGTTCACGTTTGCGAAAGCCCCACACAGATAGTTGGATGCAGCCGTGGAAAATCGTGGATCCAATTTCCGTGCGCCCCGAATTGGAAGCTGTCGCGCGGAACAACCATGCCATGGCTGGTGCCGCAATTTGTCAAAAGAGAGGCAGGTCGGGCCGGGCTCAGGCTGCATCCATCACGCCGGATCGGGCGCATCGCCCGCGGCCACCACATCGGCAACGGGTCGCGCACCGGCGCTCGCGGCGGCATCGATCAGCCGTCGAGCCTCGTCCGTTAATCCCGGCCACGCCAACAAGAACGCAGCCGATCACGGGCACGAAAGTCAGCGCCGACACGAAATCCTTGCTGTGAGAGACCTATCCCTTTCGACTGCGCCGTCGAAATGCAGGATGCGGTCGTGCCCGGCGGGCAGCACCAGCGAGTCGGCGTTCGGCGGCGAAACCTAGACCGCCAAAGCCTGGCACGACCACCCGAGGATCATCAACGCGGTGAGGATCGTGAGCACAATGGACGCAAATCGCCGCTTTGCCCGGTCTGCGGCGTTCAGTCTGCGTCGTCCTGGGTGTCCCTTACGCATTGATATCCTCTGTGGTGTCTCGCGTGGTGATTAGGAGTGGGCGGCCTCTGTCGCCTCGTCGCGATCGACGAGTTGCGGCAGCGCCGCGAACGCGCCAGACGTGGTTTCAGTTTTGGCCGAAGCGAAGGCGCGATGCCGACGCTTTCCGCCGCATTCGCTCCGTCGTTGCGGAATGTTGAATAAAAGATTCAGTGCAAGTGATCGGCGCGTGATGTGCCGGCAACGATGCAACTGCGCCACGCCCCGCGCGAGGCGCCGGCTGGAATGCCCTGAAGATGCACACTGGATTCAGAAAGCACGGTTCCCGGTCTGATTGTGGCACCTCCGACCGCCGATCGCCGCTTGTCCGTCAACAACGTCCCCGAACCTGTCGCTCGTCGGCAAGACCGCGTTCCTGCAACAAGGAGACCGTCAATGTCTATCTTCTCAGTCATCGGCAGTGTCACTCATGACGTCGAGCACGGCGTCGAGGGCGCGGCGAAAGGGTGGGTAAGCAACAGTTCAAATGTGGGCCGCTCGAATGCGCTAGCTGCGCTTGGCGGGATGGTGTTGCGCCCGCGACACCGGATCTTTCGCCTCGTCAATACCGTGGTTGGAGGCAAGCCGTGAACGAAACCAATGAAAGAACCGCGCCGTCGCCGTGGCAGGAGTTCGCGTCGAATCCGGCCAGCTATGCCGCCGCCAGCCGGATCGCCGCATGTTTCGACGACTCGCTGTCGGCCACGGTCTGCGTCGCGCTCACCAGGTCGCCACGGGTGAGGACCCGCGTGAATACCCTGATCCAGCGAACCTATCGGCTCGCACCCTTGCGCCCTGACGAGGCTTGCAGCGAGCCGGACAAGGCCATCGCGTTGGCTCCGGCCGATCGGCTTGCGGTCATTGCACGCCGCTCGGGAGCGATTTTCTGGTCGGCGGCGATCGCCAACGTGATGGTCGCGCGCCAGGTGGCGAAACTGCACGAGCAGCTCGGCGAAGACGTGTACAGGTTCGCGCTGACGCAGCGCGAATTCGCCGGACCGCCGCGCTCGATTGAGCCGCTGACGGAGGCCGGCGCCAGCATCGCGCGGGATGGCTGGCGGTGCCTCGCGGCCTGGTGTCAGGCCCAAAGCGAGGCCGTGGGCGCGCGCGTGCGCCTCAAGCTGCCGCCAAGCGAGGCGATCGACCAGAAAGCAGCGAGCCCTTTTGCGGAGCTCGGTCCGGAGATCGTCCGACGCGCGGCGATGGGATAGGCAGCATGCAGCATCAAGACGCCGGCAGCGGACGCCGACGTCCGACCGACGACCACACTCTGGCAACATAAGGAACCCATGATGAGGCATACCGTAGAGCCGATTTGCGACTACGCCGAACTTGTTCCGTTTCCAACATTGCTGACCACCGAGCGGCCGCTGACGCTGCCAACGATCGCAACCGAACACGCCGAGGCGCACAGGTCGTTCTATCGCCGCCGCCGGCCCCTGCTAACGCAGATGTCGGGGCGGAGCGTGACCATCAAGGCCGCGTGGCTGCCCGCTGATGCCGTCGCAACCGAACCACGCCACCTCGTGCGCATCAGCATCGATGGGCGCGAAGGTCTCCTGTTGCTGTCGGCCGCCCTGACGGAGGCGTTGTTGCACGACATCGGTGCACCGGTCTCGGTCGCGACGCTGGCGCCGGCGACCGCCGCGCTCCTGCTCGAACTGGCGCTCCAGGATTGCCTTGGCCGGCTCGAGACGATGTTCGGCTGCCGGATCGCGCTGCAGTCGCTGACGCCAGGCGCGGCGCTGCCTGATGGTCCGCTGGCCGCGCTGGCGATCGCGCTGGATGTGCAAGGGGTGGGAGCATCGAACTGTTGGCTTGCGCTGGCACCCGGCGACGCAGTCGCGCTGGCTCACCTGCTCGATACCGCCGCCGGCATAGAGAAAGCGGACGCCGACGCCCTTGCCATACCACTGCGCGTCAGGCTGGCGTCCGCTTCGCCGACCATCGGCGAACTGAAGACCTTGCGCCGCGGCGACGTGATGCTGGTCGACGACGAATGTGGTGTCGCAATGGAAGCGGTCGCGGTCATCGCCGAGCACTTTGTCGCTCCGGTCGATTTCGCCGCGTCGCGCATTCGCTTTTCAACCCGGCCGGTTGGCGGCCGCGGCTCAGCATGGGAGTGGAGCATGGAAACACCGCCTAACGGAATCGGCCCGAGTGGCCTCAACGACGCCGAATTCGACAATTTGCCGGTTCGGGTGCTGTTCGAGATCGGTCGTCTCGAGCTCTCATTCGGGGAACTCCGGCGCCTCGATGTCGGCTCGCTGCTGCCACTTGCGCGCGGGGCCGACAACGCCGTCGACATCGTTGTGTCGGGCAAGCGCATCGGCCGCGGAGCATTGATCAGGATCGGCGAAAGCGTCGGTGTCCGCGTCACCCGATTGTTCGATCATGACTGACGGCAATTTCAACATCGTCCGCCTCACATTTTGTATGGGTTTGTATGGGTTTGTTGGGGCTTTTGCCGCTGTTGGTCGTGAGCCTGACCGGGTTCCTGAAGATCTCGGTCGGGTCGCCGGATGGTCGCGGCTGATGCATCGACTGATCCCGACCTACGGTTGAGGATGATGCAGCGGCAGGAAGCTGGATACTGCATCCATTCCGCGACGAATCGCGCCGCTCTGCCGCGGCAGCATCCAAATCGGATCACATTGCAATCATGGTGGCTGTCGAGACTGTCCGGTGCCCGGACCTTATCGGAGAAGTTTCGGTATTATTCTTGACTCCGGAAGATTGCTTGAAGCGATGGCAGGCGGTGGCTAAGCCATCCGCAACGCCGACGGTACCGTCGATCGCATGAGATCACGCCGGTCGGCGGCGATCGTTGAGTGCGGGCTTGGTGGTCACCACGCGTAAGCGTGCGACCGCCTTCGCTGAGGTTCGGTGGCCGGCCAAACGGGCCACGCCGTCGTGGCGGCCAAGCCCGGACGTACGGCTGGGTGCCACAGCGGTGAATGCCGAAACTTGTATACGATTGGACAGCGGCGAGGCGCGCCAAAGCCAGTCTATGCCGGTGAAGATCACGCGTCCGTGTGGCCCAGGCGTCGATCCGGACCGTACGCCCGGGCCCAAGGGCCGGTTCCAATGACATGCGGCCGAACTGCCCGCGGCGCTTGCGGTCCACGACGGATCGGCTTCGGATCAGAGGACGAGGATGTCGTCATGCAGATCGTCGACGGATCCTGATCCACATGGGTTTTCAATGGCTTGCATCGCGAGCCGTGTTTGCATCTGGCATCCCACCGTCCCGGCCGCGGGAGGTCGAGCGGAACACGCATTCGCGACCGCCGTGCAAATCCGGCCGACCTGCCAAGAGCAGATCTTGACGATCGCCAGCCACGCAAGTCCCGCCATGCAGCGAGGCGCCGGCCCGGCTCAAAGTGTATCCAACATTCGGCAGGGACCAAAACGGTATCCGCTTTTGGGCGACTGTCGCCGGGGGCGACAAGTTGCGGTCCTGCCTGGGCCATATCGCGATCCCCCTTCTCAAACACCTTGCCCCTGTTGCTGACCGTAACCAAGCGTAACCAACGCCGACACCGACGCGCTCTTCGATTTGCGGCAATCGCGTACGAGTGTCGAGTGACAGGGAATTTGGATGATGACTCCCGATATTGGATCTTCTCCGCTCATGAGGAAGATCAGCGCGCCCATTGACCGCAAGACCCTTGCCGATGAGCTCGTTGGCCATCTACGGAACATGATTTGCACCGGCCAGCTGCGGGCCGGATGCCGCATCTCCGTCACCGGACTATGCCGCCGCTTCGGTGTTTCCCGGACACCGCTGCGTGAGGCGATCAAGATGTTGGCTGTTGAAGGCCTGGTGATCATGTCGCCGAACAGGAGCGCGGTCATTGCACGCCCCAGCCGGGAGCGCGTCGATGAATTGATCCCGATCCTCAGTGCGCTGGAGGTGCTGGCCGGTGAGCTGGCATGCGCGCGGATCGATAATGGCGGCTTGCAACATCTGCGCGCGCTGCACCAACGCTGCGTCGATTCGTTCGAAGGGAAGAATATGGCCGCCTATATGGACAACGATACCGCCATGCGAGACGTGATTTTCGAGTTCGCCGCCAACCACAAACTGAATGATGTCTACCGCATCCTGTATGCGCAACTGAGGTTGCCTTCCTTCGCCGGGACCGCGCTGCCCGAATGGAGCAAGGCCGTTCAAGAGCAGGGCCAGATCGTGCGCGCCCTTGAGATGAAGGATGCGGATATGTGCAGCCTGGTCACGCGGCGTTACATGCGGCATCGCGTTGGGATTTTACAGGCGCTCATCTCCGCGGACGGCAGCAGTCGGCGGCGCAGGAGGAGAACCGGAGGCGAGGCATGCCACGTTGCGGCGGGCTGATCGGGAGCGATCGCGCAATCATCGGTTCGATATTCGCTCGAGAGATTCCGCCATGCGTGAGGCGTCGATATGTTTGGTCGTCATCGCAGGCCTGCTTGGGGGCTGCGCAACGAGTCCAGAACAAGCAGCACTGGGCGCGTTCGCGGAAATGCCGGCCAACGGACTGGTCCGGCTGGCGGCCGAGATCGAGGCGCATGGCGAGATTGACACCGCGCTTGGCCTTTACAAACAGGCGGCGGAACAGGCGCCCGACGCATCTGCCTATGTTCGCCTCGGGCAAGCTTATGCGCGCGCCGGTCGGACCGACCAGGCGATCAGCGCATTCCAGACGGCACTGTGCCGTGATGCGGACAATGTCGATGCGATGCTTGGCCTTGGGTCAGCGCTGGTTCGCAAGCGTGGGCTGACAGATGCGATTGTCATCCTGGAAAAGGCCGCAGCGCGCGGTGAAACGCCCGGCATCCTGAATCAACTTGGTTTGGCGCAAATGTTGACGGGACGGTTCGCGGCTGGGCGGGGCTCGCTTGAGCGCGCAACCCGGCTTAACCCGACGAACCTGGATATCTTGAGCAATCTTGCATTGGCAGAGGCGCTGGTCGGCCACGCCGAAAGGGCGATCGAATTGGCTTCGCAGGTCATGCGACCGGGAGCCGAACAGCATCGCACGCGCTCCGCGGTGGTGACACTGGTGTTGGCGGGCCAGCCCGACGGCGCCAGGGAGATCGCAGATCTCAATCAACTCCGTGGCGACGTCGACGACCTGCTCAGCCGGGCCGCCGCGATCCGGACGATGCCGTCGCCGGAGGCTCGTGCCCAGGCGTTGGGACGCCTCATCGGCTGAGCGAGGCGATGGCCCGGCAATGGTCAGGCTTGCCGGACGAACTGCGTTGCCGGTCATGATCGAGGTTCGCCAAGCGTGTGCATCAGCCGGTTGGCCCACCCGAAAATCGCCGCTGACAGCACCAGATCGAGCTGTTCAAGCTCGCTCATCCCCGTGTCCGCCAGCGCGCGTGCGTCGTCGGTGCCGGCTTCGAGCGGGGTGGTCGACAGCTTCACGGCAAAATTGAACAGCGCCTGGTGGCGCACTTCCAGCGTGGCGTCGCGTTCGTCGGTGAAGATCGTTGCGATGACGTCGTTGCGGCCGGTCAGGCCGATGAACCGCGACGCATGCACGGCCGCACAATAGATGCAGCGATTGACGATCGAGGCCCCGACGGCGCCGAGCTCGCGCTCCGCCGAGGGCAGGCCGTCCTTGCCGTACATGATGAGATTGAACAGGGGCGAACGCACCTGCAGCGATTCGGGATCGTGCGCCAGGGTCAGGACGTACGCGGAGACGCCCTTGTTGGAGGGGGTGACCTTCATCGCGGCGAGTTGCTCTGATGTCGCCGTTGCCAGCTCGACCGGCGTGACATAGGGCGACCAGGTCGGAACCGTGGCGGTGAACGCGTGGATGGGCTCGCTCATTGCACTTCGATTTGCTTCAGGAGTTTAAGACCCGCGACCACCCGCAACTGGTAGTTCACGAAGGCGGCGAGTTCGGCAAGGCGGACGATGTCGGCTTCGCCGAGGCCGGCTGCCTTGAGCGCCTCGATGTCGCCTCGCGTGGCCTTGCGTGGTGCGAGCGTCAGCAGGTCGGCGTGGCGCGCCATGGCATCCTGCGGCTGGTGGCCACAGGTCCCATCGGGATGCGCAAGGGAGGCCACGTCCAGGTCTTCCGAATGGGCCAGATAGGAATCGTAGTGTCGGGTCAGCGCGTCGTCACCGACATGCCGGCACATCCGCGCCGCGAGCGCCGCCCGCAAGCCATGGCTCAGCCCTCCGGGCTCGCGCGGCAGCAGGACCGCGTCATGGGCGGCTTCGCTCAAGCGCAGGATCTCGGCTCGCGTCTTCAGCGCCTGACCAAGCCTCGATCCGGGTGAAACGCCGGCGATGCCTTCGATCAGCGTGGTCATGCGGCACCTCGCGGGCTATGCGGGTTCGCGGCATCTTCGACGGTGAAGCCAAGCGGCTGCGCCGTCTCCAGGAACAAGGACAATTCGGCTTCGTAGGGCGCGGGATCGAGGCCGCGGGCCGCAAGCCACTGCGGTTCGTAATAGGTCTGCCGATAGCGCTCGCCGGAGTCGCAGATCAGCGTGACCAGCGAGCCGGTGTCACCGGCTCGGCGCATCTGGCAGGCCAAGCGGCAGAGCGCCAGAAAGTTGGTGCCGGTCGATCCGCCGACCGGACGGCGCAGCCGGCGCGACAGCACGTTCATGGCCGCAATGGTTGCGGCATCCGGGATTTTCATCATGCGGTCGACCACGCCGGGAATGAATGAGGGCTCGCAGCGCGGGCGGCCGACGCCTTCGATCAGCGAGGGCCGCTCGCAGACATGCGAGCGGTCCTGACTGCAGAAGCAATCGAAGAAGGCCGAATGTTCGACGTCGGCGACACAGAGCCGCGTCGGATATTGGCGGTACCGCAGATAGCGGCCGATGGTCGCCGAGGTGCCGCCGGTGCCGGCGCCCATCACGACCCAGTCCGGCAAAGGACGTGGCTCGCCCTGAAGCTGGTTGAAGATCGACTCGGCGATGTTGTTGTTGCCGCGCCAGTCCGTCGCCCGCTCCGCGAAGGTGAACTGGTCCATATAGTGGCCGTCGAGGCGCGCGGCGAGCGCCGCCGCCTCGGCGTAGAGGGCGCGGCCGTCGTCGATCAGGTGGCAGTTGCCGCCGTAATGCGCGATGGCGGCAATCTTCTCGGCCGACGTCGTCCGCGGCATGACGGCATAGAACGGCACGCCGATCATCTGGGCGAAATAGGCCTCGGACACCGCCGTCGATCCGGACGAGGCTTCCACGACGGGTGTGCCCTCGCGAATATGCCCGTTGCAGAGCGCATAAAGGAACAGAGACCGCGCCAGGCGGTGCTTGAGGCTGCCGGTCGGATGGGTCGACTCGTCCTTCAGATAGATGTCGATCCCGGCGAGTGCCGGCACGATCAGCCGGATCAGATGCGTGTCGGCCGTGCGGCACTGATCTGCCTCGATCGCGGCCACGGCGTCGTCGACCCAGCCGCGCCTGAAGCTCGGCCCGGCTGGATAATGTTGGCGGAAGGATCCGGTCGACATGAGCGATACGTGACATAATACGCCGATTGCATCAATATCGATCCATCATTCTGCTGCCGAATGATGTGGCAAGCGCTGCGCGAAATTTATGCTTTTTTCAGATCAATATTGGTGCATAATTCGATTTATGCATGATGATGTCATTGACGTTCGTTTGCTCGAGGCCTTCGCGGCCGTGATGTCGGCCGGCAGCATCACCGGGGCTGCGCGGCTGCTCGGCCGTTCGCAGCCGGTGGTCACGCGGCAGATCCAGGATCTCGAGGCCGACGTCGGCTATCTGCTGTTTTCCAGGAACGGTCCGCGCATCAGCCCGACGCCGAAGGGCGTTCTGTTCCACGCCGAGGTCGAGCGGCTGCTGCTGGGCTTGAAGCACATCCGCCAGCGCGCAACCGCGATCGGCGCCGGCGTGCTCCCGGTGCTCAGCGTGGCGGCGATCCCGGCGCTTGCCGCGGGCTTCGTCCCGGCCGCGCTCGCGGCGCTGGAGCGCGAGCTGTTGCCGCGACAGGTGCATGTGCAGGCGCTCTCGGCCGAGAACGTGGTGCAATCGGTGCTGTCGCAGTCGGTGGACTTTGGCCTCGCGAGCCTGCCGATCCAGCATGCCGGTCTCGATGTTCAGTGGGTCTGCGAGGTGCCGTGCGTGGCCTGCGTCGCCATCGATCATCCGCTCGCGAAACGAAAGATCATCCGGCTGAAGGACCTCAGTGGTCGTCGATTGCTGACGATGGCCAATCCCTACCGTCTTCGTCGTCGGGTGGAAGAGGCGCTTGAGCGGGAAGGTGTCGTGCCAAGCGAGGTCATCGACACCAACGCCTCGCTGACGGCGATTGCGATGGCAAAGCAGTCGCTGGGCATCGCCATCGTCGAACCGGTTCTCACCTCGAGCCTTCCGGTGGAAGGCGTCGTGAGCCGTCGCCTCGACGTGTCGATTCCCTTCCTGTTTGCCGCGCTGGCGCCGACGGGACGCGAGCCGACGCCGACGGTGGCCGCTCTCAATGCGGCGCTGCGTGCGGCGGTCGCGCTGATGCCTGGCGCCAAGCTGCATAGCGGTGCCGCAGCATGGTCCGAACTGGCCGGCGAAGCCGATGAATTCGAGAAGGCGGGTTCATGACGATGGCCATTCCCGGCACCGCGGGCCTCGCGGCACTTGAGGAGCGCTTGAGACAGGATCTCGCCTGGCTGGAATTGCCGGCCAAGCCATGGGTGCCGCTTCGCGCGGTGGACGGCGACGCCGTTTTCGACGTCGTGATCGTCGGTGCGGGAATGGCGGGGCTGGTTGCATCCGCCATGCTGAAGCGTCTCGGGGTTGATAACCAACTCGTGCTCGATCGTGCGCCGGCAGGTCACGAGGGCCCATGGGTCAGCTTCGCCCGGATGCGGACGCTGCGCTCGCCCAAGGAGCTGACCGGTCCGGCCATGGGTCTGCCGGCGCTCACTTTTCGGGCCTTCTACGAGGCGCAATATGGCCCGGCCGCGTGGCGGGCGCTCGATCGTGCGCCGCGCACGATGTGGATGGACTATCTCATCTGGTATCGGAAGGTTCTCGGCCTGCCGATCCGTAACGAGGTGTCGGTCGAACACATTCGCGCCCGCTCAGACGGGCTGTTCGCTTTGGAGGTTCGCGAAGGCGACTGGTCGCGGCAGCACCTCGCACGTCACGTCGTGCTGGCGACGGGCCGCGACGGGCTCGGCGGGACTTACATTCCGCCGCTGGCGAATGGACTCGATCGGCGCTTCTGGGCGCATTCGGCTGAGGCAATCGATTTTGCCAATCTACGCGGCAAGCGCGTCGCCGTGGTGGGCGCCGGTGCATCGGCGATGGACAACGCGGCTGTGGCGCTTGAAGCCGGAGTGGGCCGGCTAGACCTTTTCATCAGGCGCCCGGATATTCCGCGCGTCAACAAGTTCACGGGCATCGGCAGCCAGGGTGTCGTGCACGGCTTCGCCGGGCTGCCCGACGATTGGAAGTGGCGTTTTCTGGATCACACGCTGAAGGCACAAACACCGCCGCCCCGTCACAGCGTACTCCGCGTCTCCGCTTACCCGCACGCGCATTTCCATCTGGGAAGCCCGATCAACGATCTCGTCGTCGATGGCGACCATCTTGTCGTGACGACGCCCAAGGGCCGCTACCAGACCGACTTCGTCATCTTCGGTACTGGCTTCAAGGTCGACTTCGCGCTGCGACCGGAGCTCGCCGAGTTCGCGCCGCACATCCGCCTGTGGCGAGACCGCTTCGCGGTGCCCGCGGGAATGGACAATTCGGAGCTGGAAAATTCCCCGGACCTCGGGGACAGCTTCGAGTTTCTCGAGAAAGTGCCGGGCGCATGCCCAACGCTGTCGCGCCTGCACTGCTTCAACTATCCGGCGACACTCAGCCACGGCAAGCTCAGCGGCGACATCCCCGCGATCAGCGAAGGCGCCGACCGGCTTGCGCGCGGCATCGTCCGCCGCCTCTTCGTCGACGATCGCGACGCTCATTTCGCGAACCTCAAGGCGTTCGCCGTGCCCGAAATCATCGGCGACGAATGGACCGACGCCGACGCCGTCCATCAACCCGCCGAATAAATCCCGCGCCTCGCGCCCCGCGAACCGAACCGAACAGGCAGGCATCCCATGCAGACGAACAAGAAAGCCATCGTGGCGGCGATCGCCGGCAATGCGATGGAATGGTATGATTTCACGGTGTTTGCGCTGATGACGCCCGTCATCAAGAACCTGTTCTTTCCGGTGGACCCGAACCTTCCGGGCAGCGAGATCAACGCCCTGCTGCTGACGACGGCGCTGTTCGGCTCCGGCTTTTTCATGCGGCCGGTCGGCGGCCTCGTGCTCGGCTATCTCGGTGACCGTCGCGGGCGGAAGGCCGCCATGACCCTCGGCATGGGGCTGATGGCGCTGGCGGTTGCGATGCTGGCACTGACGCCGACCTACGCCACCGCCGGCATCGCCGCGCCGCTCATTGTTCTGCTGGCGCGGCTGCTGCAGGGCTTCTCGGTCGGCGGCGAGTTCGGCACGTCCACCGCCTATCTGATCGAAGCCGCTCCGCTGGGCCGTACCGGCTTCTACGGCTCGTGGCAGATCGCAGGCCAGTTGATGGCCAACGTGCTCGGCGCGGTGCTGGGAGCGGTTCTGACCCTGATGTTCACGCCGGAGCAGCTTGCCGCCGGCGCCTGGCGCATTCCCTTCTTCGTCGGTCTCGTGATCGTCCCGATCCTGCTCTATATGCGTGCGAAAGTCGTGGAGCCGGAGGCGTTTCGGCGCGAGAGCGCGGCCACGCAAAAGGAGGCTTTCACCGCCGCGCTGAAACATCCGGGCCGCAATTACCTGATCGGAATGGGCATGGTCGTCGCCAGCGCCGTGTCGTTCTACGTGACCTTCGGCTACACCGTGACCTACGCCAAGGAGGTCCTCAAGCTGCCGTTGATGCAGAGCTTCCTGGTGCAGATGATCGCGGCGATCGTGATGGTCATCGTGGTTCCCATCGCAGGCGCTGTGTCCGACCGCTATCCACGCAAGCCGCTGCTGCTGGCGTCCCTGATCGGCTATTTCGTTCTGCTCTATCCGCTGTATGCCTGGGTGATCTCCGAGCCGTCGATCGGCAAGCTTCTGATCTGCCAGGTCGTGATCGGCTTCTTCGGCGCCTTCTTCCTCGGCGTCTACTGCACCACGCTGGTCGAACTGTTCCCGGTCCGGATCAGATCGACCTCGCTTTCGATCGTCAACAACGTCGCGGTGCTGATCTTCGGCGGCTTCGCGCAGTTCTTCGTGACCTGGCTGATCCGGCTCACGGGCTCCCCGCTCGCCCCGATCTTCTACGTGATGATCGGCGTGGGGCTGGGGCTGATCTCCGTCGCCGCGATGCGCTCCGAACCGCGCGGGAGCAGCGTGGAGCGGCAAGATCGAGGTGCGGAACGCGCCGCTGCGCAGGCGTCCTGACGGTTCGCCGGGAGGTGCGCGTCCACGAATTTGCGCTTCGATTTGGCAACCGCCGCGCAGCAAGACTTCGCCCCCGTTCAATGCAGCCGTGCGTGAATGCATGGACCGGTCTTCCGGTGCCGCGAGCTTGGCGAGCTTCACGCTGGTTTTCAGCGTGAAGTCGGCCAGGGATTCGGAACGTCCTTGTTGAAACTGCTCGGGATAAAGCCGATGCAGGACCCGCCAAGCCTTGTGATACACAGGGGCAGGCACTTGCCAGCGCGCGCAGAATTTGAGCTGCGTGCCCAAGGTTTCGGCCTTTGGTCCGGGAAATGACGATTGACTGCAAAGTCCATCCGATTAGTCTTTTCAACCAGAGCGCGGGGCCTTGGCGCAGATCGCTCCCTCCGGAAAACGGACGCACGCGAAGTGGTTGGGATAGCCGACATCGAGGGCGCCGAGCGCGTCATGGGCGTTGCTTACACTGCGGCTGAGCGCAGCCAAATGCTCGGCAATCTGGAAGGGCAGATCGTTTCCGCGCTGGCGCGGCGCAAGGTTCGGCTGGACAATTCCATGCCAATGGCAAGCCGTTTTGATCCGCGGCTGCCGACGTTCCGCACGCCGGCGCCGCAAGCGACGTTACGGTTCGCCAGGGCGGTGCCGAAGGCTGTTCCAGATGACGACGAGGACATTGCCTTTGCGTCAATCGGTCGGCTTTCGGCGTGGCTGTCGTCCGGCGCATTGACCAGCCGCAGATTGACGGAAGTTTATCTCGCGCGCATCGATGCGTTCGGTCCCAGGCTCGAATGTTTCGCCACCGTCACCCGCGATCGCGCCCTGGCCGAGGCGGACGCCGCCGACGCGTTGCTGCGTGCCGGCGTGAACCTCGGTCCGCTGCACGGCATCCCTTACGGCCTCAAGGATCTCTTCGACACCAAGGGCATCACCACTGGATGGGGCGCCGAGCCGTTCCGCAACCGCGTTCCGGATGCGGACGCCACGATCGTGCGCAAGCTGCGCGCCGCGGGCGCGGTGTTGCTCGGCAAGACCACTGTCGGCGCGCTCGCCTACAACGACATCTGGTATGGGGGTTGGACCCGCAATCCCTGGAATCTCAACGAGGGGTCGAGTGGTTCGAGCGCAGGCTCTGCGTCCGCCACCGCGATGGGCCTGTGCGCGTTCGCCATCGGCACGGAGACGCTGGGGTCGATCACCTCGCCGAGCCAGCGCTGCGGCACGACGGGCCTGCGCCCGACATTCGGTCGGATCTCGCGCGCCGGCGCCATGGCGCTGTGCTGGTCGCTCGACAAGGTGGGGCCGATCTGCCGGTCGGTCGAGGACACCGCGATGGTGCTCGCAGCCCTCAATGGCGCCGACCTGGCGGACCGCTGCTCGATCGACGCGCCGCTCAATTTCGATGCCGAAGCGGATATTTCGAAAATCAAGCTCGGCTACCTGCCCGAAGCCTTCGGCGAGGGGGCCAATGAGGTTGATCGCGCGGCGCTCGCGGCCGCGCGCGGCCTCGGGATCGAGGTCGTGGAAGTTTCGCTTCCCGATCTGCCCTACGATGCGCTGATGAACATCCTCTATGCCGAGGCGGCGGCGGCGTTCGAGGAGCTGACACTCGACGACGTCGACGACACGCTCAAATGGCAGGACGAGGGCGCTTGGCCGAACACGTTCCGCAAGGCGCGGTTCCTCTCCGCCGTCGACCATGTCCAGCTCGATCGGCTCCGATACCGGGTGATGCTCGCACTTGACGGTCTGTTCGCCGAAGTCGACGCGTTGATCGGGCCGTTCATGACCGGGCCAATGCTGATCGCCAGCAACTTCACCGGCCACCCATGCCTGCATCTGCGTTCGGGCTTTCTCGATCTCCCGACGCGGGGGACGGCCTCGCTTGGGACCGGCAAGCTGACGGTCGGCGAGCCCGAGGTGTCAGGCCGGACCTTCAACGTTCCCCAGGGCATCTCGCTTTGGGGCCGGCTCTTCGAGGAGGGCGTGATCCTGAACCTTGGCCTGGCGCTGGAACGAGAATTGGCGGTCGCCGGAGCGCGCCCCAGGCTCTCTTCCTAAAGCGCGGGACGTAAGCTCGAAGCGTTGCGCCTTTCCGCAAAGTCCGAAAAGGACGCGGATCGGTGACAAGGCCGGGCTGGAGAGCGCACGAGGAAGTCGAGACGAAACCCAAGTTCATATCTCAAGTCCATATCTTAGGTCCGACGGGAGAGGGTTATCATGAAGCGCAGAGATTTTCTGAAATCGACGGCCACGTTGATCGGTGGCGCCGCGATCGGTGCAAGCTTGAGGCCAGGCGCGGCGCTGGCCGATGATGCGCCGGCGAAGGGCGGCACGCTGATCTGGGGCCACTCCGAGACCACCCAAAATCTTGACATCCACCAGACCGGCACCGCCTCGACGGTGCGGGTGCTGCAGAATGTCCACGATGCCATTGTCACGGTCGACAAGAATCTGACGGTTGTTCCCAGTCTCGCCAAGAGTTTCGAGCAGAGCCCCGACGGATTGACCTATACGTTCCACCTTCGGCCCGGCGTGAAGTTTCACGACGGCAAGACGATGACCTCGGCGGACGTCAAATACTCGTTCGACCGCTGCCGCAACAAGGAGACCGGGGCGGTCAATTTCGAAGTGTTCAATGATGTCGCCGCCATCGAAACGCCCGACGACCTCACCGTCGTCATCAAGCTCAATCGCATCAACGCGCCGTTCCTCAGCCGCCTCGCCGAAAACGGCGCCGGCGCGATCATACCGCAGGGCTCGGGCGACCAGCAGGGCAAGGCGCCGATCGGCGCGGGTCCTTTCAAGTTCGTGCGACGCGAATTCGGTCACGAAGTCGAGTTGGTGCGGTTCGACGACTACTGGGACGGACCGGCCTATCTCGACCGTGTCATTGCGCGCGAGGTGACCGAACCGACCGTGCGGCTGACCGGCCTGCGGACCGGCGAAATGCACATGATCAACGACATTCCGGCCGACCGCATGAAGGACGTCAAAGGTGACCCGAAGTTGCAGGTGGTGACCTGGTTCCCGCTGAACTGGGACTTCGTCAACCTCAATCACGAGTTCGCGCCGTTCAAGGACCAGCGCGTCAGACTTGCGATCGATCTCCTGATCGACAAGGAGGCGCTGCTTCAGGGCGCGCTGTGGGGCGAGGGCAGGACAACCGCTTCGCCAAGCTATCCGGCCTCGGCCTCCTACAACGGCGCCCTCAAGAATCGAGCGCAGGACATCGCCAAGGCGAAGGGTCTGCTGGCCGAGGCGGGGTACGGGCCGGGCAAGCTCGACCTCGTCTTCAAGGCGACGACGAACTATCCCTATCACATCGAGTCGGCGCAGATCATGCTCGAATGGTTCCGGGAGGCCGGCATCAATATGAAGATCGAGCAGCTCACCTGGGCCGATTGGCTCAGTCAGGTCTGGGTCAACAAGGACTTCCAGATCTCGATGATGAATTTCTTCACGCTGTGGGAGCCGGATTTCCTCTACTACAGCCTCTGGCACTCGACCGGCGCGTTCAACTATCGCAAGATCAAGGATCCGGTGCTCGACGAGCTCTTGCAGAAAGCGCGCGTGACGATAGATCCGGCGGCGCGGGCCGGCATCTACAACGAGGTGCAACAGCGAATCTACGACCAGGCTCACGACGTGATCCTCTGGTTCCGCAACGGTTCAATCGGCGCCCAGCCGTCGGTCGGAGGCCTCGACACCATCGTCCACCCGAACGGCAGCAACCTTAAATTCCACAAGGTGTGGCTGCGGGCGTGATCCGGCACTGATGGCGTCGAACGCGCGCAGGCGGCCCCTTCATCCGGATGGGCCGCCGATGGGAGGCACATGACTTACATCCTCAACCGGCTGCTCTCGATCGCGCTCACGCTGTTCCTGATCTCCGTCATCACCTTCGCGGTCACGACCATCCTTCCCGGCGACGTCGCGACCATGATCATGGGGACGCAGAGCAACCCGGATGCGCTGGCCGGCCTGCGCAAGTCGCTCGGCCTCAACGATCCGCTCGTCATCCAGTACGGCCGGTGGATCGGAGGCATGGCGACCGGCGACTGGGGCCATTCGCTGATCTTCAAGGTTCCGATCGCCGACCTGCTGATCCAAAAGATCAAGGCGAGCTCCCTGATCGTGGTGATGTCGATGGCGATCGCCGCGAGCTGCGCCGTGCCGCTCGGGGTCTGGGCGGCGGTCCACCGCAACCGGTGGCAGGACGGGTTCAGCAGCAGCGCCGCACTGGTCGGCGTCAGCCTGCCGGACTTCTTCTGGGGGATCATGATGATCCTGTTGTTCGCGCGCGTGCTCGGCTGGTTTCCATCGAGCGGCTTCGCCGATCCAGCCCTAGGCCTGTTGCCGGCGCTGTCGCACGCTTTCCTTCCCTCGCTCGCGCTGGGCCTCGGCCTGATGGCGCACCTGACGCGCATGACGCGCTCGACCATGACGGGTATCCTCGGTCAGGAATTCATCCGGGTCGGGCGCGCCAAGGGGCTCGCCGAGCGGACCATCGTCTGGCGCTATGCGCTCGCCAATGCGGTCGGGCCCGTGATGACCGTGGCCGGGCTGCAGGTCGGCTATCTGTTCGGCTCGATCATCGTCATCGAGACATTGTTCAACTACACTGGCATGGGTTGGCTCACCTATCAGGCGCTGCTGAACCGCGACATTCCGCTGATCCAGGCGACGGTGTTCGTGATCGCGGCGGTGGTGATGCTGGCCAATCTCGTCGTCGACCTGCTTTATCTCTACGTCGATCCCCGTATCCGGCTGGAGTAGGGCAGATGAAGCGCTTCCTGACCCCGAAAGGTGCGATCGGCGTGACGCTCGTCCTGCTGATGGTTTTGATAGCGATCGTGGCGCCGCTGGTGATCCCTGCCGATTTCGCGACGCGGATGACGATGACCGCCCGACTGCGGCCGCCTTCTGCCTTGCATTGGCTCGGCACCGATCAACTCGGCCGTGATCTGCTCTACCGCGTCATGCTCGGTGCACGAACATCGCTGATGATCGCAGCCTCAGCCGTTGCGATCAGCCTCGCCCTCGGCCTGCCGCTCGGCATGATCTCCGGCTTCTATCGCGGCCGCATCGACAACGTCCTGATGCGCCTCGTCGACACCCTGTTGAGCTTTCCGGTGCTGTTGCTGGCGCTGACCATCAGCGCCATGCTCGGCCCCAGCATACCGAACGCCATCATCGCCATCGGCGTCGCCTTTACGCCCTTCCTGGCGCGCATCGTCCGCGGCGAGGCGCTTCGGGTCACGCAGATGCCCTATGTCGAGGCCGCACGCGCCGCCGGAGCCAACGATGTCCAGCTCATTGTGCGTCACGTCTTGCCGAACGTGATGCCGCCGATCATCGTGCAGGCGACCATCAGTCTCGCCTTCGCGATTCTGGCCGAAGCCGGGCTCTCCTTTCTCGGCCTGGGCACGCAGCCGCCACAGTCGTCCTGGGGCCTGATGATACAGGCCTCGCGCGACTATCTCGACGTGGCGCCCTGGACCGGCCTCGTCCCCGGCGCCGCCGTGGCGCTGACGGTTCTCGGCCTGAACATGTCCGGCGACATTCTCCGCGATGTCTTCGATCCTCGAACCAACTGAGCAAGCGGTTCGGCGGCTATGGACCAAATGACCCAAGTCCCTCGCCAACCCGGCACTCCGGCAGACCTGCCGCAACCGCTGGTCTCGATCGAGAACCTGCGCGTCGAATTCGAGACCGATGGCGGAACGGTCGTTGCGGTCGACGATGTGACATTCAGGATTGATCCCGGCGAAACCGTCTGCCTCGTCGGCGAATCCGGCTCCGGCAAATCGGTGACGTCGTTGTCCCTCATGCGGCTGGTCGAGTTCGGTGGCGGGCGCATTGCAGGGGGGCGGCTGAAGTTTGCTCCGCGCGACGCCACGGCGACCGATCTCGCTCAGGCCGGGCCGGAATTCATGCAGGCGCTCCGCGGCAATGAAATCGGCATGATCTTCCAGGAGCCGATGACGTCGCTCAACCCGGTGTTCACGATCGAGCGACAGCTGACCGACGGGCTCAAGGTGCATCGCGGCCTGCGGCGCGGCGAGGCGCGGGCGCGGGCGCTTCAGCTGCTGCGGAACGTGCGCATACCCGAGCCGGAGCGGCGGCTCGGACAATATCCGCACGAGCTTTCGGGCGGCATGCGCCAGCGCGTCGTCATCGCCATGGCCATGGCCTGCGAGCCTCGCCTGCTCATCGCCGACGAACCGACCACCGCCCTCGACGTCACCATCCAGGCGGAGATCCTCGCCCTGATCGACCGGCTCAAGCGCGAAAACGGGATGGCGGTGCTGTTCATTACCCACGACATGGCGGTGGTCGCACAAATGGCCGACCGCGTCGTTGTGATGTATCGCGGCAGGATCGTCGAGGAAGGCAAGGTCCAGGACATCTTCGAGAATCCGAAAGCCGACTATACGCGGATGCTGCTCGCCGCGGTGCCGAAGCTCGGCGAGATGAGCGGCACGGTGGCGCCGGAACGGATGCGCACGCTCGATGCGAAGGACCGGGCCGCCGGGTCCGCCGCCGTGAAGCAAGGCAAGCCGCAGCCGCTGCTGGAGGTCAGACATCTCAGCACGCGTTTCCCGGTCAAGGGTGGGGTGTTGCGCCGCACGGTCGCCAACGTCCACGCCGTCGAGGATGTGAGCTTCTCGATCAACGTGGGCGAGACGTTTTCGCTGGTCGGCGAATCCGGCTGCGGCAAGTCCACCTGCGGGCGCTCGATCCTGCGCCTGGTGGAACCGCAGGCCGGTGAAATCTGGCTGAACGGCCAGGAGATTCGCGGGCTGCCACGGGTCGAGCTGCGCAAGGCGCGGCGCGAGATGCAGATGGTGTTCCAGGACCCTTTTGCTTCGCTCAATCCGTATCGGCGCTTGCGCGACCAGGTGGCCGAGCCGTTGGTCAATTTCGGCCTTGCGCCGAAGGCGGAGATCGCGGATCGCGTCGCGCAACTGTTTGATCGGGTCGAATTGCCGCGCAGCTTCCTCGACCGCTATCCGCACGAATTGTCCGGCGGCCAGCGCCAACGCGTGGCGATCGCGCGCGCCATCGCGCCCAATCCAAAGCTCGTGATCGCCGACGAGGCCGTCTCGGCGCTCGACGTCTCGGTGCAGGCGCAGGTGCTCAACCTGCTGATGGAACTGCAGCTCGATCTCGGCCTCTCATTCCTGTTCATCAGCCACGACATTGCGGTCGTTGAGCGCATCTCCCATCATGTCGGCGTGATGTATCTTGGACGTCTGGTCGAGCTGGGGCCGCGACCCGCCGTCTTCGAGGACCCGCGCCACCCCTATACCAAGGCGCTGATGTCTGCGGTGCCGGTTGCCGATCCGATGCGCCGGCGCATCCACGAGAGCCCCAGCACCAAGCCGATCGTGTCGCCGATCTTCCCGCTTGGACATCAGGTCGAACCGTCGCGATACGACGAAGTGGCGCCCGGGCATTTTGTCCTCGACCGCAACTGACGAATCGCGCCGCCTGGGCGAATTGCAGCGGATGATCGATGGCACTGCGCGCCTTCTACGCGGCGATCCGCGACGTCTCCGGCACGCGCGCGACGGCGCTGGCGAGAAGGAAGCGCTGGCCGTGCAGGGTGATGGTGAGCGGAATGGCGCGAAAATCGTCGTCGAAGGCGCGGATCCGGCGCTGCAGCTCGGTTGCGCTGATCCCGGCCGGAATCTCGCAAAGCTCCCGATACATTCGCTTCGTGCTCTTGGTGCCGCTCCAGGCGATCGGCAGCGCCGGCAATGGCGCAGGCGAGCACGCGATATCCCGCGACATACGCCAGAACAAATGAGCGAGCCGCACGAAGGCGATCTGCTCCAGCTCGCGCACGCCAATGTTGTCGGGAATGACGAAGGTTTCGACGCCGACGATCGGACCGGAATCCACCCGGGCCTCCATGGCATGCGCCGTGGCGCCGAAGGCCCTGGCATTCTCGTAGAGCGCGAAATGGGCCGGCGCCCAGCCCGGATATTGCGGCGGGCCGGGATGAAAATTATAGGCGCCATGGCCGAGCTGCTCCAGCAGCGAGCCGGGGACGATGACACCGCTGGTGAAGGATATCAGGCGGGAGTGGCCCAGCACCTGCGGCTCGACCGCCATGAGCTCGTCGAGCGTGAGCGCAGCACGAAACGACAGGTCGGGATTATGTTCTGCGAGCAGCCCGGCCAGCGCGCGCTGCTGCTGCGTGTTACCTGTGAGCAGAATGACGGTCTTCAGCATGGTGCGGTTGTTGCTCCCGAGAGAATATTGAGCGGGCCGATGCCGGCCTTCATGACGGCGATCCGGCCGCGCTTTTGTGTCGCGCGAGCGAGCCGAAGAGATCGACGGGTATTTTCTGACCTGCGGCGATTTCCAGAACGCGGCATTTTGCCATCGTCGCCGCCTCGCGGGCGATGGTCACATCGTCCTGCCAGGGACATAGCGACAGCTCGAATTGACCGAAACCGCCGCAATCGCTGGTGAAGGCTGTCGTCAATGCTTCGATGCTGGCAGCCACCGTGCGCGCGTCGCTTGATTGCAGGTCCCGCAGGATCACGGCGACGCCCTCGCTTGACGTGACCGGCGACTTGATGACGATCAGCGATTCCCGCGCACCGGTCCGGCCTGCTCGGCGCGGACCGCGCAGGTCTGCTGCGATGGTGGGATCGGGACCGAGATCGGCCGTTGTGGCAGGCAGGTCATGGATGATCGCGGCACGCCGCGCGCCGAACTCTCCGGTAAGGGCGTGATACGACCGCGGCAGCCACACGGTGTCGAGCGGCAGCTGCGACGAGGTCAGGCTCCAGGCCTGATCGAGCAGGTAGCCCTCCCAGACCGCGGGATAGAACGTCGCCAACTGATGCCATGTCTCCAGCAACGCCTCGGTTGCGGTGGAGCGGCCGAGATAGATCGTGCGTGCCGACATCTCCCAGCGGTTCCACTTATGAAGCGCGAAATCGCAGTCGAGGCTCGCGGGCAGCAATGGAGGCCTGCGAAGCACGGCGTCGGCCTCGACGAACAGCAACGGCTCGCGGTAGCTGTGCCACATGCGGAGCAGGAACTCGGCCTTCTCGACACAGTGCAGCCCGTTGGTGTGGGCCGACGCGATCGGCTCGACGTCAAACTCGAGCTCGAACATCGCGAGCGTCCGCTTCAAGCGGAGGATCGCGCTCTCATCACCCCCGCGCGGATAACAGGATATGACGCGCGGGCGCGCGACCGGCGATGCATTGTGCGGTCCGAGGGCCGGCCATTCGATGCCGCCCCACCACAGTTCGTGTGGGCCGTCGGCTCCGCAGGACCCGACGGTGCCAAACTCGGTCAGCTTGGACTTGAGGAAATCAAACACGGGATTCTCGCCGAAAGGAATGACGACGACGAGGCCGCCATGCAGCGCGCGAAACAACAGTTCGGCGCCGGCGCCGCTCGGCGGTTCGGCGACGATGATGACGCCGCTGTCCGCCCCGGCAAAGTCTGAGTCCCGCATCAACGGCGCGCCGAAGCGTTCGACCAGCCAGTCTATTCGGCGGCGCTGCGCCTGGCCGATCTTGATGCCGTTCGATTGCAGCAGGCGGTCGAGTTCGGCCCGCATGCCGTTCGTCTGCTCCGCGCTCTGCGTCATGTTCGCGCCACCCCTGTTGCTTTCTACGCACGACGGCGTCCAATCAGGCGCGCAAAATCACGAAGCCGCTCGCAAGCTGAGCGTCGCCCACGGGGAGCCCGCGACGCCGCCGTGTCGCGCGGCAAGGATGCGGTCATGGCTGAGCGAGGTCAGCGCGACGGTGTAGATTGCGATTTCGTCATCCAGCGGATCGACGGAAATCAGCAGGCAGCCGTCGTCGCTTTGCGCGCGGTAATGGCTGCCGCTGCGATCGAGGCCGGCAAAAACCAATTTCTCCTCGGCGATAGCGGTGGCCAGATCGCACTTGGCCGCGTCACTCAGGGTTTCGCCGGTCTGCACCACGACGCCGTGGAGGATGCCCTCGCGGGCGATGCCCGCGAGCGGCAATGCGATCGTGGTGATCGCCATGCCGCGCGACATCGGGATGCGCAGGCGCAGGTCGTTCAGCCCGGTGAGAAATACGGTCACCGTTTCCATCGTCGCGCCGCCGCCGGCGTCAAACAGACCGACCTTCAACTGAGCGCACGGCGTTTCACCATACACGCCCGGCGGCAGCCGGTTGGTCCCGTACAGCAAATAGAGGTGGGCATATGACGGCGACAGCGCCGCCAAGCTGCCCGCGAGCCACATCGGCGGCTCCGGCGCTGCGCAGGCGGCCGGGAAGCCGCGCGCAATCACCAGATTCTTCACCAGGCCGCCATCGAGCATGGACACCAGGGTGCGCGTGCCGAGATTGAGGTCATGCCGAAGGCCGCCGAGCAGCAGCAGTTCGTCGTCATCGGGCAGCAGCAGCAGACGTCCGAGCGTCGCCGCGCACCAGCGCGCGGCCACGTCAGGCGCGGCGTAGGGCTGCAGCGCATGGCGGCTGGCGAGATCGCGAGCCGCCGTCGCGAAGGCCAGCGCACCGGATTGTATTTCGGCTGTGAGCGCGATCTGCCCTGCGGACCGAAGATCGGGCTCGCGCAACGCCTGGCTTCCGGTGTAGTCGCGCACCGAACCCTGGGCCGAACAGCACATCTGCTCCAGCAGCGAGACGTTTCGCGTCAGCACCCGCTTGGCATGGGGCGTGACCACGAGATCGGAGATCAGCCCTTCGGCGGTGTCGCCGTCGGCCAGATCGTCGAACGCGTCGTCGCGCGTGATCAGATAGGCGCCGTGCAGGCGGATGGCGATGCCTTCGAGATCGAAGATTCGGCGCAGCGCCTTCTGCACGTTTCCGGAGTAGCCGAGGTCAACGAGCACGAGGTCGCTGCAGGTATCGAGGTCGGCAATCGCGTGGCGCAGATAGCCGAGCAGCCGGGCACGCATGCCGGCGGCAAGTCCGGCGATCTCATGCGCTTGCATCAGATCGGGCAGGGCATCGGTCAGGTCGGCGCCGGTGGCGATGCCATCGGGGTGTTTGGCGAAGAACGCCGCGACCTTGTGCGGCATCACCTTGATGATGTCGGCGAAAGTCGTCGCGTCGATCCTGGGCACCTTGGCGAGCAGTTTGCACAGCGGTTCAAGCGTGTCGGCCGAGCCGATCAGGCTGACGCGGCGGTTGATCTCGAGATAGGCGGCCGTATCGCCATGGGTCTCGCGCCAGATTTGGTGCGACAGGAAGCCGTCGCGGCCGAGGAAACCGATCGCGACCCGTCCGCCCGAGTTTGCGACCCGGGCGACCCGCGCCTCGACGAAGGCGTCGAAAGCCGTCATGGCCGGGCCGAGCACGGTCATGCCGAGACGAAAGCTCGGCGATTTTTCCGCGCCTTGCGCCGCCGCCAGGCGGCGCAGCGTGCGACTGCCGTGGTCGAGCCGCGAGGGTTGGCCCGGGCACAGCAGCTCGAACAGCGCGGTCTCACGCTGCAGCCTCGAGGCCAACTCCGCGCTCGCTTGCGGATAGTAGCGCGGGCGGATGCCGTGGCGACGGGCGCCCCTGACGTCGGCGCTCTCATTGTCGCCGACGTGAAAGGAGCGCGCGGGATCGATCGCCTGTTCCGACAGATATCTCGCGAACAGCGCCTCGCTCTTGCTGCTGCCGTGGTCGCAGGACGCATAGAGGAAATCCCACGACAATCCCGGACAGCAGCTCAGCAACAACTGGCTCAGTCGTTGCGAATTCCAGTAGGTGTCGGAGATGAAGCCGACGCGGTGGCCGGCGCGTCTCATGTCTGAATGTTGCCGAAGCATTTCCGGATTTGTACGGCAGAGCTCGAGCTCCGCGCGGAATTCGGCCTCGACCAGATCGTTCAGTGAATTTCTGTCGAGCCCGAACAGCTTGAATGGAAAGTAGGAATAGATTTCGTCGATGTGCACTTCGGTCGAGGCGCGTCGCTCCTTTGCAGCCTTTCGCGCGCGCGCCTCGGCTTGAATGCGATGCTGGACGAAACTTTCAGACACATTAGGAAGCGTTTTGAAAACTTTGGAAAGCTCGAAAGCCCTTTCAAACACACCGTCCGGCGTCGTGCAGGCCCGGACCAGAAATGTATCGAAAACATCGAATGAGCAGGCAGAAGAAATTCTCGTCCGACGCGCTGCGTCGACCGTTGCGATCGTCATTCGGCAATTCCCCACCTGCTCCAATGCAATCAACGCGCGAGCGTGACAAATCAGGCGCGCAATTGAAAACTTTTTTTCGCGCAGGATTCAAAAACGGACGCGCTGCGACTGACAGATTCAAAAAATGCGATAACGTCAAATCGATGATTCGGAAAAAATTGCCGAGTGCGAAGTGGCCACGATACAGTTCGCGCTCGCCGACGAACGGACCATCAGCATGCGTCGCGCATGCATCGCTTCGATTGGTGTAGCGCGTGTAGCAGCAGCTCTTTGTTGCGATCGTTTGTCCCGGATGAATGGCCCTGCGATGCCGAGCGATTGTTCCGACCGTTGTCGAGCCATGCTGCCGCATCCCCATGATCGGCATTTTTTGCCGACGCATCGGCAAAAGTGTCCTGGTAAGATATTGAAAGAAAACAAAAAAACGTCGCCTGGTTTGTTCGGCCGCCCCGTTCAACGCCTAGAAGCCGCATCGGATGAGTACCGTCGGCATTGCGGGTTGGAGATTTGGGGATGAGCTACGCGCTTGATATCTTGGCTCCCGCCGAGATCGAAGCCGACAGGACCGCGAGCGGGCCGGTCGAGGCCAGCCCGTCATTGAGCCAATCCATCAGCATCGCACCGGACAGCGCGCCGGTCGCCGACGGCGAGGTGTTCGACGAGGACAAGGAACTGCTGGATCGTCTTGCCGACGGCGATGAGGCTGCGTTCCGTCTTCTCGTCGAGCGGCACATCGATCGGGCCTATGCCATCGCGTTGCGGATCGCCGGCAGCGCGGCCGACGCCGAGGACGTGGTGCAGGACACCATGCTCAAGGTGTGGACCCATCGCGGCCGGTGGCAGCACGGCCGCGCCAAATTCTCGACCTGGCTTTATCGCGTCGTCAGCAATCGCTGCATCGACCTGCGCCGCAAGCCGCGCAACGAGAACGTCGACGCCGTGCCGGAAGTCGCGGACGGCCGGCCGGACGCCAGTCGCGTCATCGAACGCAACGAGGTCAACGATCTGCTGGAAGCGGCGATGCAGCGGCTGCCCGAGCAGCAGCGCGTCGCCGTGATCCTGTCGTATCACGAAGACATGAGCAACGGCGAGATCGCCGAGGTCATGGACACCACGGTCGCAGCCGTCGAGTCGCTGTTGAAGCGCGGGCGGCAGCAGCTCCGTGAATTGCTGCGCAAGCACGAGCGCGACCTCCGCACTGCGTTTACCGACTGCTAACCACAACACTCCGCTCCGTCGAAATTTGCCGCCTGATCGCCGTCGGTCGCGCCGTTTGAGCGATGGACGGGGGCTGGGTCCACGTCGCCATTCGTCGTTTCCACGATGCGGCATGTCATGCCCATCATCACAGGAGCCTTCACATGCCCGCGATTTCCACCAATACGGCCGCCAATGCCGCGGTGCGCTACCTCAACCTCAACTCGGCCCAGGAATCCAGCGCGCTCTCCAAGCTGTCGAGCGGTTCGCGCATCACCTCGGCGTCCGACGATGCTGCCGGTCTCGCGATCTCGACCCGCATCTCGTCCGACGTCACGACGTTGCAGCAGGCGGCGACCAACGCCTCGCAGGCGACCTCGATCCTGCAGACCGCCGACGGCGGCGCATCCAACATCAGCGACATCCTGGCGCGCATGAAATCGCTGGCTTCGGAATCTGCGTCGGGAACCACGACCGATGACAGCCGCGCCTATATCAATTCGGAATTCTCGCAGCTATCGAGCGAAATCGATTCCATCGCCTCGGGCACCCGCTACAGCGGTCAAGGTCTGCTGGACGGCAGCAGCGTTTTCAGCGGCACCGGAGTGGCGGTGATGGTCGGCTCTTCGTCAAGCGACACCATCAACGTCTCGCTGTCGACCCTGACGTCGACGGCGCTCGGCGTCAACGCGACGACGCTCAACGTCTCGACCCAGGCGGGCGCGTCGGCGGCGCTGACCGCGCTCGACGCCGCGATCAAGACCGTTTCGGGCGCCCGCGCCTCGATCGGTGCCCAGGAGTCCCGGTTCAACTTCAGTGCCGACTCGATCTCGACCCAGACCCAGAATCTGCAATCCGCAAACTCGGCTATCAAGGACGTCGATATCGCCGCCGAGCAGGCGACGCTGTCGTCGGCTGAAGTGAAGACACAGGCCGCGGTGTCGGCGGAAGCGGCTGCGAACCAGATGCCGCAATACCTGCTGAAGCTGCTGGGCTGATGACGATCATCCGGGCCGGCATGATGCCGGCCCGGCCTTTCCCTTGACGGACCCGCAATCATGACCGTGAGCAGCGCCACTTCGGGGACGAGCAGCGCGACCTCGTCGAGTTCGGTGTCGACCTCGGGCACCTCAACCTCGACCAGCATCGACTGGAGCGCGTTGATCACTGCCGCGGTCAACGCCAAGCTGACCCAGGCGACCTCAATTTCGACCAGCATCACCGCCAACCAGGCGAAGATCGCGGCCTACCAGGCATTGCAGACCGACCTCAGCACGCTGGCGTCGGGACTGACGTCGCTCAGCAGCTCGATCATCAATTCGCTGGCGACCAACGCCTTTGCCACCCGCGCGGCGACGATCACCTCGACCGGCGACGTCAGCGCCTCGTCGGCGCTATCGATGACCATCAACAATGGCGCTGCGACCGGCGATCACACCTTGCAGATCAGCCAACTCGCCACCGCTCAGAAGGTGATCGGCAGTTCGCAATCGAGCCAAAGCACCGCGCTCGGCTATTCCGGAACGTTTTCGCTCGGCCTCGCCGGCGGCAGCAGTGCGTCCATCACCGTGACCAGCACCATGACGCTGCAGGACGTCGTCGATGCCATCAACGCCCAGTCCTCGACCACCAATGTCGAGGCGTCGATCGTGCAGGTGTCGAGCGGCTCCTACGAAATGGTGCTGACCGGCACCCAGGATGCGGCCAATATCACTTATTCGAGTACCTCGGGCGACGACATTCTTAGCAAGCTCGGGGTGACCGACAGTTCCGGATCGTTCGCGGACGTGCTGCAGGCGGCGCAATCGGCCGCATTCACGCTCGACGGCATCTCGATGACCCGGAACAGCAACGACATCTCGGACGTGCTCAATGGCGTCACATTCAACCTGCTGCAGGCGACGCCGAGCGGCACCACGATCAATGTCAGCATCGGCACCGACACCAGCCAGATCACGACGGCCCTGCAGACCTTCGTCACCAATTATAACGCCTACCGCGACGCGGTGATCGCGCAGCAGGCCACCAACTCCGACGGCACGGCGTCGTCCAGCGCGGTGCTGTTCGGCGACGGCACCATGCGCGACATCACCAACCAGCTGGAAGCGGCGCTCAACAGCACGGTCGGCGGGCTGACGATGAGCGATCTCGGCCTGTCCTTCAACAGCAAGAACGAGCTGCAACTCGACACCGGCACGCTGTCATCGATTCTGACGTCGAACCTCAGCGGCGTCACCAAGCTGTTGTCGGCACAGACGACGACAGCGTCGAGCCAGCTCACCGTGGTCAATACCGGGCCTTCATCGCCGTCGTCGTTCACGCTGGACCTGACCGTCGATGCCTCGGGCACGCTGACGGGAGCGTCCGTCGGCGGCGACAGCTCGCTGTTCACAATCAGCGGCACCACCATCATCGGCAATGCGGGCACCGCCTATGCCGGGATGGCGTTCACCTACACCGGCTCGACTTCGCAATCGATCGCGGTGACCTCGACCTCGGGCATTGCGGCGCAGCTCTACCAGATCGCGCACACTTATTCCGCGACGACAGGTTCGTTGCAAACGCTGATCTCCGACCTGCAGTCGCGCGACGATACGATGCAGCAGAAGGTCGACGACATCGACAGCGCGGCGGCGGCCTATCAGGGCCAGCTGCAGTCGCAATACGCCAAATATCAGGCCGCGATCCAGAGCGCCGACAACACGTTGAACTATCTCAAGGCATTGCTCAATTCGGGGTCGAGTAACGGATGACACAGAATTCGATGGCGTATCGCGCCAACCAGGCCTACCGCGGCGCAGCCATCGCCGTGCCGCCGCTCAAGGCCGTGGTGATGCTTTATGGCGGCGCCATCACCTTCCTGCAGAAATCGGTCGATGCGCAGGAAGCGGGGCGTTTCGAGGAGGGCCACGAACATCTGATGCGGGCGACCGCCATTCTGCGCGGCCTCAGCCATCATCTCGACTTCGCCCGTGGCGGCGCCGTGGCCGAGCGGCTCTACCAGACCTACAATGCGTTGATCCTGGCGTGCCTGCGGTCGTCCGGCCGGCCTCGCGCGCGGCAAAATTTCCAGCGCATCATCGCAAGCCTGACCGAGCTGCGCGAGGCCTGGGAATATGTCGATACCAATCAGGCCAGAGCCGCCAAGGTTGCCCGGCGCGATTCGGCTGCCGGCCGCTGAATCGTCGGGACCGGCAGGGCCGAGCCGCCCGCAGTGGGGCGGCGATCCTGCGTCGCCGGCTCGCAAAAGGCCCAGTTTTCCTCGCGAGAACTGTTGATCCGCGACGCCCCGGACGCGGTCCCAGGTTACAGCTGACGGAAATCAATTCCCGCCGCGTCGCGGATGCTCTATGACAGCCTTGACGAGGCTGGATGAGCGGACGATGGACGTCGCGGAGTTCGAGGATCTGATCGACCGGCTAGGCGAGGACCTGTCCCGCTGGCCCGATGCTCCACGATCGGCTGCTGAGGATTTGCTTGCATCGTCGAGCGAAGCGCGCGCGCTGCATGAGGAAGCGCTGGCGCTGCGTCGAGCGCTGACGGGTCCCCCGGTTCGGGCTCCGGCCGGGCTTGCCGATCGCATCGTCACCGCAGCCTCCAAACTGCAGGCGGAACCGGCAGCGCCGTCGTCGGAAGGCGATGCGACGACGGATTCCGCCGCTGTCGTGCAGCCTGGCAGGGTCCTGCCGGTGCTGCTGTTGGCACTCTGCTTGTTGCCGAGCCTTGCCGCGGCGCCAACGCCACACGCGGGTTCGAACGCAAGGGCCATCTGCGGCTCGCGCTGAACCAGGCTTCACCCCGCGCTGATTTCCAAGCCACTCTGATTTTCTGATCTGCATCGCCTTCGGCGGTGCGACCGCGCGCGTGTCGTCCGCATCCGTCGCGCCGCGTTTGCCGCGCGGCAAATTCTGCCGCGTCATCAAACCATTCCGTCGGCATGAATCCTCGCCTGAATTCGGTGCGCCGTCCGTTTGATCTCTCGAACGACCTTCACGACCGCAACCCGCCAACGCATGTCCGTCGCGCATCCGCGACGAAGAGAGCCGGAGTTTGTCATGACAGTTTCCGCGACGAGTTCCGCGTCGACCGCAGCCACCGCGACCTCCCTGTCGAATTCGTCCTCGAATTCGTCGCTGAGTTCGACGCAGTTTCTCAGCCTGCTCACCAGCGAACTGCAGAACCAGGATCCGCTCAATGCGACCAGCACGACGGATTTCATCAACCAGCTCACCTCCTACGCCAATTTCAACGAGCAGCAGTCGATCAACAGCAGCCTGAGCTCGCTGGCGAGCTCGTTCTCCAGCCTCGTGACGCTCAACTCGGTCAACTACATCGGCCACACCGTGGAGGCGAAGACCGACACCACGACGCTGAGCAACGGTTCGGCGACGTTCGGCTATGCGCTGTCGTCTGCGGCCTCGAACGTGTCGATCAGCATCAAGGATTCCTCCGGCAACACGGTCTGGAGCGGCACGGGCACCGGCAACGCCGGCTCAAACGGCTTCACCTGGGACGGCAAGGATTCCAGCGGCGCCCAGCTCAGCGACGGCGGTCAGTACACCATCTCGGTCACCGCGACCGACTCCGCCGGAAACTCGGTGTTCAACTACGCCACCGTCACCGGCACCGTGACCGGGATCGACGCCTCGACCAGCACCCCCACGCTCACGGTGAATGGCGTCCCCGTCAGCGCCAGCAACATCATCGGCGTCACGTCCTGACCGCATCCGGAGTTCGATCATGAGTCTTAGCGGCGCACTTTCCTCAGCCATCTCCGCGCTCAGCGCGCAGAGCCAGGCGCTGTCGATGATCAGCGACAACATCGCCAATTCGGACACCACCGGCTACAAGACCACGTCCTCGATGTTCGAGGATCTGGTGACGGCTTCGAGCAGCTCGTCCTATACGTCGGGCGGGGTCACGGTATCCGGCCGCGCCAACATCACCCAGCAGGGCCTGTTGTCGGCAACCACCAACGCGACCGACGTCGCCATTCAGGGCAGCGGCTTCTTCGCCGTGTCCGACGCGACGACGGGCGGCGCCACCTTCTATACCCGCAATGGTGCCTTCACCACGGACAATTTGGGCTTTCTGGAAAACAACGGCTATTACCTCGAAGGCTATCGGA